>Ga0335079_10000652_pt1 | contig 39698 bp, 39 predicted proteins | sample Lox_Sample_33_FD_206719 | JGI IMG/M metagenome (GOLD analysis project Ga0335079, IMG submission 206719) | Soil microbial communities from Loxahatchee National Wildlife Refuge, Florida, United States - Lox_Sample_3.3 | ecosystem: Environmental > Terrestrial > Soil > Wetlands | place: USA...
ATGTTCTCTTCCGGGAAATGCTCCCGGATGAGTTCCCATTGCTCGTCTGTCAGACGCACGGCCATGACAGATAATACCGCGTCCTACGAAGATGACAAGCAAAATCTAATTTTGAGATAGGTTCTAGATTTCTCTCCTGCGACTGGTTTGGTCAGCAGCTGGCCTTGTCGATGCTGGAAAGCTCTCTCTTTGACCTGCTCAAATATTTTTGAGAACCGGGATAATTGAATGGCATATAGGATGCCAATAATGACAAAGAAGAACAAGATGATAAAAATATATATTCCCTTTTCCAGTGTTGCACGGGGAAATGTTGAGAAGAATACAATTGCGAAAACAATTGGAGACCAATTTGCATAACCCATTACGCTTATTTCACGACGTACACGATCAATCCGAATCAGCCCATGCATGACTGGTGTATAGTGAAATAGCCTAAAGCTGAACATCTTTTCTCGAAACCCAATTGCATCCTGGCCGAACTCATGAAAAACAATTGGCGTCGAAAGTCCCTGACTATAATCCTGAGATAAGTCATCTACTGATACTCGCGGATCATCGGCAACAGTAAATGATTTTTTGAACAGTGTGAGCCCATTAAGAAAGTAGAAGCTGGCCCAACGGCCGCTTAGTACCGACTCCACAATTACGACTAATATTAGCAATACCATCATTATTTCCACAATTCTTCCCCACACTAACAAGATATTAGTTCTTCGGGATAGAGTAGCATAGACTTGAGTGGCCGGTCAATGAATTTAGGAAATAACTCGATATAACTGCATGAAATCGCTAAATTTGCTTCAAACGACCAATATGCAAATTGTAGTGAAGTTATTTTAGCGTGACTAATATGCAAAATCGGAATAGTCGATTTCACATGCAGTGGTCGTCCCATAGAAGAATTTGACGTTTATCCCGGAAAAGAAGGAGCTGCGGCGATCTCATTTGGCCGACAAGTACGCGCAGGAGCCTCCATATGGTCCGAAATGCCAGTCTACCCAGGCATGTCACCGCGCATAGCATCCGCCATTCTTTTGCGCCCCGTCTGCGGCAGGCAATAAGTACATCCATTATCAAGGAACGGTTGGGTGGCAGGGGACGTCCGTACCAGGCGAGTGCCCGTCAGTTTCGTGACATTTTTCTTGATTTATTCGGGCGCTTGCATTAGATTAAAAACCTGCTCGTTGGCCCGCAGGTGCGGCCGCAGACGCTTTTCGCGAAGGAGACACGATCATGGCAGAACAGGATTTCTCGAAGAAGGAAAAGGAGTATCATCTTGACGTCCCGCAGACGTGCGAAGCGTTTTTCCTGAAGGGATCGAACTCGTATGACTGGGGAATGAAAAACCGCCTGGCCCGCATTTTCAATCCCAGATCCGGGAAGACCGTGATGCTTGCGTTCGACCACGGGTATTTCCAGGGTCCCACGACCGGGCTCGAGCGCATCGACGTGACGATCCGGCCGCTCGCGCCTTACGCAGACGCCCTGATGCTGACGCGCGGGACCCTGCGCTCCCTCATCGATCCCTCGGTTGCCAACCCGATCGTCATGCGCGCGAGCGGAGGTCCGAGCATCCTGAAAGAGCTGTCTGACGAGCGGATCGCCGTCGACATGGAGGACGCGCTGCGCATGAACGTGAGCGCCGTGGCCGTGCAGGTCTTTATCGGCGGCGCCAACGAGACCCAGACGGTCCACAACATGACCCGGCTCGTGGACATGGGCATGCGCTACGGCATGCCGGTGCTCGGCGTGACGGCGGTCGGCAAGGAACTGACACGCGACGCGCGGTACATCAGCCTTGCAACCCGCATGCTTGCCGAGCTTGGCGCTTCTTTTGTGAAAACCTATTTTGTGCCGGACTTCGAGCAGGTCACCGCCGCATGTCCGGTGCCGATCGTCATTGCGGGCGGGAAAAAGCTTCCTGAACGCGAGGCCCTTCAGATGGCGCGGGATGCGATCGACCAGGGCGCCTCGGGGGTGGACATGGGCAGGAACATTTTCCAGTCCGATTCCCCCGTTGCCATGATCGGGGCCGTGCGAAAGGTTGTGCACGAAAACTGCGGCGTCAAGGAAGCGTACGAATATTATCTGGACACAAAGAAATAGACCCAACAACATCGGGTCTGTCTCGCGCAAAGCCGCAAAGCCCGCAAAGTAAAACCGACGCCCGAACGAAGGCGTTCATCCTTTCTTAGCGTCTTTGCGCCTTCGCGAGAAAATCGCCTTTCGATCCTTTCGCTCATCTTGATACGACGCTCAGGAAAGTAACATCTCAAAATAAATGAAAGTCGGTGTCTACTACAAGAATAGCGACGTTCGTGTGGAAGAGCGTCCGCAGCCCGCTGTCGGCGACCGTGACATCCTGGTCAAGGTGATGGCCTGCGGGCTCTGCGGAAGCGACCTGCTGGAGTGGTACCGGATAAAACGCGCCCCGCTCGTGCTCGGTCACGAACCCGCCGGCATTGTTGTAGAAACCGGAAAGCTCGTGCGCTCGGTTAAACCGGGGGACCGCGTTTTTGTGACCCACCATGTTCCCTGCAACGCCTGCTACCACTGCCTGACCGGCCACGAAACCGCCTGCACGACCTTCCAGAACGTCAATAACTTCGAGCCCGGCGGTTTTTCGCAATTTCTGCGTGTGACGGGCAGGAGCGTCGATACGGGAACATTTGTGCTTCCCGACTCCGTGAGCTTCGAGCAGGCAACCTTTATCGAGCCGCTGGCAACGGCGGTGAGGGCACTGAGGACCGTGGGGCTGAAACCGGCCCAGAGCGTGCTCGTATGCGGAAGCGGCATCGCCGGCCTGCTCATCGTCAAGCTGGCCCGTGCCATGGGCGCGGGTCCCGTCATTGCCACCGATGTCAGCCCCTACCGTCTTGAGAAGGCGCGTCAATACGGGGCCCGGCACACGATCGCAGCCGGGGAGGACGTGCCGGCGTTCATAAAAAGGATCAATGAGGGGCGACTGGCGGATACCGTCATCCTGTGCGCGGGCGCGCTGCCTGCGGCACGGACAGCGCTGATGTCTGCCGAGCGCGGAGGCACGATACTGTTCTTTGCGGTCCCGAAACCGGGCGAGACCCTGAATGTGGATTTCAATCCGTTCTGGCGGGACGATATCACGATCAAGACCTGCTACGGCGCTGCGCCGGTGGATAATATGCAGGCGCTTGATCTTATCAAACAGGGTACCGTGGATGTATCCGACATGGTGACGCACCGGTTCGGCATCGACCGGATCGGAGAAGCATTCATGACCGGTGCGATGACCGACAGCTGCCTGAAGATCATCGTAGAGCCGAACCAATAGGCGGTAGAGCAATTTGAGGGGATATTTTTCCCCGGGAAAAGGCCAGGCAGCGGGGAACGGAACGGCCCGGCTATTTTGAAATTTGAGGTGTGCAGTAAAGAGAAAGCCCTTTTACGAGAAAGGGCTTTTTTTATGGATTGATCAGAAATTCGCCGCTTTTTTCCTCCGGGCCGGCTACCAATACCCTCCTGCCCTTGACCATGAGCCTCCCGTCAGCAAAGAGCTGTATGGCGCGGGAATAGATCTTGTGTTCCTGTTTCAGAATGCGGGCGGAAAGAGTGTCCTCGGTGTCGTTGTCCAGGACCGGCACCACGGCCTGGATGATGATCGGCCCGGTGTCCATGCCTTCGTCCACGAAATGAACGGTGCAGCCCGAGAATCTAACGCCGTGCTCGATGGCGGCCTTCTGGACATGAAGCCCGGGAAATGACGGCAGTAGGGCGGGGTGGATGTTCATCATGCGGCTGGGGAAGGCGCTCACAAGGGTCTTCGTGATGATACGCATGAACCCGGCAAGGCAGACAAGCTCTACGCCGTGTTTTTTGAGCTCGCCGGCCAGGAGGGCGTCATATTCTTCGCGCCTGCCCTTGAAGCCCTTGGCGCTCACGTGAACGGCCGGGATGCCGTGCGTGCGGGCACGCTCGAGCGCAAAAGCATCGGCCTGGTCGCTGATCACGACGGCGAGCTCGGCAGAGAGCGATCCCTTCCCGATGTTGTCGATGATTGCCTGGAGGTTCGAGCCCCGGCCGGAGACGAGCACGCCGATCTTTACTTTTTTCATGAAAACTCCAGAAATTAACCGCACAGGACGCGGAGAGCACAGCGGGAAAAGATCGTACTGCATCACCGTTCGTCATTCCCGCGAAAGCGGGAATCCAGTGTCGCTGGATTACGGGTCAAGCCCGGAATGACGGGCTTGAAAAACGCCTATGAATACTTTACAACCTGCTTTCCTTTTATGATCTCGCCGATGTGCGAGGCCTTTTCCCCAAGCTTCTTTGCCTTCTTCATCACGGCTTCGGCCTGCTTCGCGGGCACCGCGAGGACCATGCCGATGCCCATGTTGAAGTCCCGGAACATCTCCTCGTCATCCACGCCCGCCTTCTTCCGCACGAGATTGAAGACGGGGTGCACGTCCCAGGTGCCCTTCCTGATCAGGGCGGCCGTTCCCTTGGGGAGCATCCTCGGCGTGTTCTCCGTGATGCCGCCGCCGGTGATGTGCGCCATGCCGCGGATGTCGAATTCCTTGAGCAGCGCAAGGATGGTCTTTGCATAGATCCTCGTGGGCGTGAGCAGCACCTCTCCCAGCGTTTTGCCGTTGAGCTCGGACAAGAGATCGTCCATGCCGTATCCGGCTTTCTCGAGCAGGGCCTTCCGGACGAGGGAAAAACCGTTGCTGTGCAGGCCGGACGAAGCAAGTCCGATCAACTGGTCCCCGGGCCTGATCTTCCTCCCGTCGATGATCTTCTTCTTTTCGACCACGCCCACGGCGAACCCCGCCAGGTCGTATTCATCCTCGCCGTAGAAGGACGGCATTTCTGCCGTCTCGCCTCCGATGAGCGCGCACCCGGACCGTCTGCAGCCCTCGGCAATGCCTTTCACGATCTCTGAATGCTCCTGCGGCTTGAGCCTGCCCGTTGCAAAGTAATCAAGGAAGAAGAGGGGCTCCGCGCCCTGGACGATGATGTCGTTCACGCACATTGCCACGAGGTCGATGCCGACGGTGTCGTGCCTGTTCGTCAGGAAGGCGATCTTGAGCTTGGTGCCCACGCCGTCCGTGCCGGAGACCAGCACGGGCTCCCGGTACTTCTTGAGCGCGAAGAGCCCTCCGAAGCCGCCGATGTGGGTCATGACCTCGGGACGGAACGTGGATTTGACGTAGGGTTTGATCTTCTGGACGAAGAGGTCGCCGGCATCGATGTCAACGCCGGCGTCTTTGTACGTGATGGTCATCAGGAGCCCCCGCTTGAAATTTTGGTCGATACTACCGGTAAAGCGATTTTCTGTCAACAGGTTTCAGCGGACGTCACTTGACCTTCTTCTGGATGTCCTGCACCGTAGCGTTGTTCAGGAGCTTCATGAATTCCGGGTTCGCCATGAGCGTCGTTATGTCCCCGGAAGTCACTGCCTTCATCATATCCGGGTCCTCCAGGATCTTCTTGAAGCCGGGATCGTCCTGGAGCGACTGGATCATTCCCATGATCTCCTTGTCGCTCAACATTTTATCCTGGATGGACCGCAGTTCTCCCGATGATGGCGGCTGTTCGCCTTTTTTCGTACCATCCTCTGCTGGCCGTGACCGTATTGCGCGGACCTTTGATTCCTCCAGCTTGATCGTACCGAGGCTGGCCGATCTGACCGTATAGACCCCACCGGCGAGCGAGAGGACCTCCGCTGAAATGATGCTGCCGTCGTTCATTTCGATTTCGCGAACTTCTCCGGCAGCGGCGCTTCCCGCGGCAAGAATCAGAACCAGACAGGCATACAGGACGAGCCATCTCATCGGCATCTCCTTGACGTCAAGCGGAATTGGGGAAAGGATATGCTCATTCTTTTTCGGTGTCAAGGAGATCACCGCTTTCCCGCGTAGAACAGAAGAGTGCCCTGCGGACGGCCGGCGCCATGCCTGCTTCATACGTGTGCCAGGACAACTGTTCTGCGCGGCATGCCTGATTCCGGTCGAAGGCTGACGGCCTTCAGACCGAACTGCGTCTTCAGTGCCGCGATGTTCGAACGATGCTGCCCTGCCGCATTGGAGATGTCGAGGGGATGGACCAGGAAAACAGCGGTTGCCGGGACCTTCCCGTGCTCCAGCGCAGTCCTCATACTGTCCAGCAGTATCGCGGACTCCACGAGCTGACGGAAGGCCGGGTGGTAGGGACCGGCAATGACCGTTCCGGCCTTTTCCAGTTCCTCCGTCGGCTGAAGCCCGATCCGTATGACGTCGATGCCTTTTGCTGCGAACCGCAGGAGAGCGTGCTTACAGACCGCAATGGCCTCGTCGAGCGCGAGGGGTGCATACCTGTTGGTTCGGTACAGCTCTTCGAGCGGCGTGTCCCTGATCACGAGAGCGGGGTAGAGGCGCACGAAATCGGGTGCCAGGGAGATGGTTCCCGCGACGGTCTCCCGGAAGGTTTCCGCCGAGTCGCCGGGCAGGCCGGGCATCAGCTGCAGTCCCACCCGGAAGCCGTACTCCCGCAGGAGGCGCGCGGCATGAACCGTGTCAGCGGCCGTATGGCCGCGGCCGGAGAGAATCAGGACCGTATCATCGAGGGACTGGACACCGAGCTCGACGGTTTCGACGCGATGCTCCTTCAGAAGACCGAGGACCTCCCGCGAGATGCAGTCTGGCCGCGTGGACAGCCTGATGCTCCTGACCCTGCCGGATGCGATGAAGGGCTGCGCGGCCTCGAGGTACGCTTTCTGCGTCGCGGGGGGAAGAGCGGTGAACGTGCCTCCATAAAACGCGATCTGGCACGGCTCTTCTGAAGTGCGGGACTCGAGATAGCGGTTTACGGTTCGATGCAGGGATGATGGTTCGTCAGCGGTTTTCCGGCCGGTGATGTTCCTCTGATCGCAGAAAACGCACTGGTGGGGGCATCCGGCATGGGGAATGAAGAAGGGGATGATCATAGGGGCTGTGCCCGAATTGAGTGAGGCAAAATGAAGATTGAAAATGAAAGACCTGCAGACCCAGTTCTCTACCGGAGTGCACCGAGCAGCTGGAGTGCTTCCTTCGCCGCGTGCTGTTCGGCCTCCTTCTTGCTCCGGCCCTCGCCGCGTCCGCTCGCCCGGCCGTTGATCCAGACTTCCACGGCGAACTGCTTCTGATGGTCGGGGCCCGTCTCCGACACGATGCGGTACTCGGGCAGCTGCTTGAGGCGCTCCTGGCAGAGTTCCTGGAGCCTCGTCTTGTACTCGACGGCTCCGCCCGATGTGCAGTTCTTCCGGATGCCTTCCTCGAAGAACCGGAGGATGAAGGCCCCGGCTTCGTCCTTGCCCGAATCGAGGTAGATGGAGGCAATGAGCGCTTCAAGGCAGTCGGCGAGGAGCGAGTCCTTGTCCCTTCCGCCGGTCTGCTCCTCACCCCGTCCGAGCAGGAGGTGGGAGCCGAGGCCGATCTCGCGGGCGACCGCGGCCAGGGCCGGTTCGCTCACCACGGCGGCCCTGAGCTTCGAGAGGTCGCCCTCGCTCGAGTCGGGGCAGGTCTTCATGAGGTATTCGCTGACGACCAGGTTCAGGACGGAGTCGCCGAGGAACTCCATGCGTTCATTGTGGCTGGCGACCCTGTTCTCGTTCGCGTAGGACTTGTGCGTCAGGGACTGCTCGAGGAGCTCCGGGTCCCTGAACCGGTAGGCGATGCGCTGCTGGAGTTCCGGGAGGCGGGACATGCTACGGTTTGCAGCGCCGGAACACCAGGCAGGCGTTCGTACCGCCGAAGCCGAAGGAGTTCGACATGACAACGTCGACCCGGGCTTTTCTCGCGGTGTTCGGGACGTAATCGAGATCGCATTCGGGATCGGGGTTTTCCAGGTTGATCGTGGGCGGCAGGACCCCGCGGTCGAGCGCGAGGATCGAGATCACGGCCTCCACGCCTCCGGCGGCGCCGAGCAGGTGTCCCGTCATCGACTTCGTGGAGCTCACCGGGATCTTGTACGCGCGATCGCCGAACACGGTCTTGATGGCAATGCTCTCGAGCTCGTCGCCGTACTTGGTCGACGTTCCGTGTGCGTTGATATAGCCCATCTCCGCCGGCGCGATCCCGGCATCCTTGATCGCCATGGCCATGCACCGCGCCGCCCCTTCGCCGTTCGGAGCCGGGGAGGTGATATGGTAGGCATCGCCCGTTGCGCCGTAGCCGACGACCTCCGCGTAGATGCGTGCGCCGCGTTTCAGCGCCGATTCCATCTCTTCCAGGATGACCACCCCGGAGCCTTCGCCCATGATGAACCCGTCCCGCTCCGCGTCGAAGGGACGGCTTGCCCGCTGCGGTTCGCTGTTTCGTGTCGAGAGGGCCTTCATGGCATTGAATCCGCCCACTCCGGTCGGGCAGATGCAGGACTCCGTGCCGCCGGCAATTATCGCGTCGGCATCGCCCCGCTGGATCCACTTGAAGGCCTCGCCGATCGAATGGGTCCCGGTCGCGCAGGCGGTGACCATGCAGATGTTGGGGCCCTTGGCGCCATAGCGGATGGAGACCATTCCCGCCGCCTCGTTGATGATCAGCATGGGGATGAAGAAGGGGGTCACCTTCCGGATGCCCCGCTCGAGATAGATCTTGTGGTATTTCTCGATCGCCGGGAGGCCGCCCATGCCTGCGCTGACCATGACGCCGACCCGGTCGGCGTTCTCGGGCGTGATCTTGAGACCCGACATGTCCATGGCCATCTGGCTTGCCGCGATCGCCAGATGAATGAACCGGTCCATCTTCTTGATCTCTTTGGGCTCGATGAACTTTTCGGGGTCAAAGCCGTGGATCTCTCCCGCGATCTGCGTCGGGATGGTCTTGTCGTCGAACTGCGTGATGGGACCGATGCCGGATTTGCCCTTGATCAGGCCTTCCCAGCTTGATTCCGTGTCCAGGCCGACGGGAGTGATCATCCCGACGCCGGTGACGGCGACTCTTCTTTTCAAGAGAGGGTTACCTCCTGCGAAAATCACCGTGAGAGGATGCGTCCTCCCGCGGATGGTGAAGCGTTGTATGGGATCACGGTCCGAGGCGGCCTTTACCCACGGACAAAAATCCGAAAAGCCAAAAAACCGGCCCCTGCAGCAGCAGGGGAGGTCTTCTGGCTTTTGGAAGTCCTTCGGAAACTCAGATTTCTGCTGTCCGTGCTCTGGCTGTCTCGGCTCTTATTTTGCCTTTGCCTTGATATAGTCGACCGCGTTCTGCACCGTCGCGATCTTTTCAGCATCCTCATCGGGGATCTCGACGCCGAACTCCTCTTCCAGTGCCATGACGAGCTCAACCGTGTCGAGCGAGTCGGCCCCCAGGTCGTTGACGAAGGAAGCTTCGGGTTTGACGTCCGTTTCCGGTACGCCGAGCTGCTCAGAAATGATCTTTTTTACTTTTGCATCCACATCTGCCATGGGTATCCTCCTGTGTCGGAAAATGTCTTTCTATGCGTCCGCTTGCCGCCTGCTGTTGGGAGCGGACGGGGTGATCCTGTTGCTACATGTACATGCCGCCGTTCACGTGGACCACCTGGCCCGTGATGTACGATGCCCAGGGTGATGCAAGGAACCGGACCGCGTTCGCCACGTCCTCGGGGGTGCCAAGCTTGCCCATCGGGATCTGCTTGGCCAGCTCCTGCCTGACGTTCTCGGGCAGGGCCTGGGTCATGGCCGTCTCGATGAAGCCGGGCGCTACGGCGTTGGCGGTGACGCCCCGGTTCGCATATTCCCGCGCGATGGTCTTCGTCAGGCCGATGAGGCCCGCCTTCGAGGCCACATAGTTCGCCTGGCCCGCATTGCCCATGGCGCCGACGATCGATGCGATGCTGATGATGGTGCCGCCGCGCTGCTTGGACATGTACTTGAGCGCCGCCTTTGCGCACAGGAACGAGCCTTTCAGATTGATGTCCAGCACCAGGTCCCAGTCCTCATCCTTCATCCGGAGGATGAGCCCGTCCCGGGTGATGCCCGCGTTGTTCACGAGGATGTCGATCCTGCCGAACTTCTCGATGACCTGGTCGACCATCGCCGTGACATCGGCGGATGCGGCGACATTGGCCTTGAGGGCCAGCGATTTTCTTCCCTTGGCCCCGATGTCGGCAGCGGTCTTCTGCGCGGCCTCGAGGTTCACATCGCAGATCGCGACATCCGCTCCGTCCGACGCAAGCGCAAGGGCGATTTCCCGGCCAATGCCCTGCGCCGCGCCCGTTACGAGCGCCGTTTTCCCGCTAATGCTCATGAGATTCTCCTGCTTCATTGAGGTGACCTGCGCTCACGCAAAAGCCCGGAATACGCGGAGAGCTCATCTCTTTGTGCACGTACCGTCTTTCAGGGCGATGCCGTTCAGGGTAAACATATTGTACTTGGCATATTCACCCTTGCACGACACCTGGTCATTTTTATTCAGTTTGCCGGAATCATTGACGTATACATCGACGACGAATTCTTTTTCCCGTCCGGGGACCTTGACGAAGACGACGACCCGGTTCCCGGTCTTGCCGGTCAGGATCTCATCGATCTTTCCCTCGGCAGTTATCTCGCTCCCTTTGAGGCCTTTCAGGTACGATTTGATTTCGGCTGACGAGTATTTGCTCTTATCCATGTGTTCGGCAACCGTTTTCGCATTCACCGCCTGGCCCGCGTTCGTCATGCTGGGGGAGACGATGAACATGCCTGCTGCCGCCGATACCAATACAATGATTCTGACGATTCTCGTAACCATGCACAACCTCCTTGGGCGGAAATGTGTTCAAGATCGCTACGAAACGCCGATGGCGTTCAGGGTATCGTTCATGCTCTTTTGATCTTCGACGTTCAGCACCTTTGCGTCCTTGACGATGCGCTTCACCAGCCCGGAGAGCACCTTGCCCGGTCCGATCTCGATGAAGGTGTCGCAGCCGTCAGCAGCCATGTTCTTGATCGAATCTTCCCAGTAGAGCGGGGAGCTTATCTGCCGGATCAGCGATGCCTTGATCTCTGCCGGGCTTTGCAGGAACTTCGCATCCGCGTTGTTCACGATGGGCATGCGCAGGTCTTTGATCGTGACCGTTTCGAGCTCCCGCGCAAGCCGCTGGCCGGCCGCCTGCATCATCCGGCAATGGGACGGGACGCTCACGGCGAGGGGGACCACCTTCTTCGCGCCTGCCGCCCTGGCGAGTTCCATCGCAAGTTCCACGGCCTTTTTCTCTCCGGCGATCACGATCTGGCCAGGAGTGTTGTAATTTGCAGGGGCAACTATACCATTTTTAGAAGCGTCAAGGCAAGTTTTTTCTACGTCCTGCCGCTCCATGCCGAGGATGGCGGCCATGAGACCGGTCCCTTCCGGGACGGCCTCCTGCATGAAGCGGCCGCGCTTCTGCACCAGCGCGACGGCATCCCCGACCTCCATGCCGCCGGCGGCCGTGATTGCCGTATATTCGCCCAGGCTGTGGCCAGCGGCGACCGAGGCCGTCAGTCCGCGCCGCTCCAGCGGCCGGAGCATGGCAATGCTCGCGGCGAGAATTGCGGGCTGCGTGTTCTCGGTCAGGTTCAGCTTCTCGACGGGGCCCTGTAGGCAGAGCTGCAGGAGGTCGAAGCCGAGAACGGAACCGGCAACGTCGAACACTTCCTTCGACTCCGGGAATTGTTCGACGAACTCCTTGGCCATGCCCGCATATTGCGAACCCTGGCCCGGGAAGATGAATGCAATCTTCATTAGATGACCTCTGAAAGCACAGAAGGGGGGGAGCAGGGGTCACGGTTCTCCCCTGACTCCTCACGGGTTCTCACCCGCGCATTTCCCTGATCTTCCTGATCATGATGGGGACGACCTCATGCACGTCACCGACAATGCCGTAGGTGGCGACGCTGAAGATCGGCGCATCGGGATCCTTGTTGATGGCCACGATCACATCCGATGACTGCATGCCGGCGACATGCTGGATAGCGCCGGAGATGCCGCAGGCGATATAGAGCTTGGGGCAGACGGTCTTGCCCGTCTGGCCGACCTGGTGGGCATAGGGGATCCACCCCTCGTCAACAGCCCCCCTGGTCGCGGCGACCGCGCCGCCGAGCGTCATGGCCAGTTCCTGGAGCATCTCGAAGTTCTTCGCGCTGCCCAGGCCACGCCCACCGGCCACGATGATGTCCGCCTCGCAGATGTTCACCGTTTCGCCCAATGCTTCCATGGTCCTGATGACCCTCGTGCGGAGGTCCCCCGACTGGGTGAACTTCACGTCGATGACCTCGCCCTTCCGGGAATCATCGCGCGGTGCAGGCTTCATGACCTTGTGCCGTACCGTGGCCATCTGGGGACGGTGGTTGGGGGTCACGATGGTAGCCATGATGTTCCCGCCGAAGGCCGGGCGGGTCTGATGGAGGTTGCCGGTCTCGGGATCGATGTCGAGCGAAGTGCAATCGGCCGTGAGGCCGGTGTAGAGTTTAGCGGCCACTTTGGGGATAAAGGAACGGCCGATAGCGGTCGCGCCGGCGAGTACGATCTCCGGCTTATGCAGGGTCGCAAGCGTGGTGAGGACGGCGCTGTAGGAGTCGTCATTGAAGTCCTTGAGGACGGGGTCGTCGGCGACATAGACGAGGTCCGCGCCGTGGGCGATCAGGTCCCGTGCCCGGTCCTTGACGCCGTGGCCGATCAGGACCGCCGAAAGCGCGGCTTTGCGCTTGTCCGCGAGTTTCCTTCCCTCGCCCAGGAGCTCGAAGGTGACGCTCGAGACGATTCCTTTGTTCTGCTCCGCATAGACCCATACTCCCTTGAAGGCGGAGAGGTCCTTTGCTGCAGCTACGGCCTCTTCGCCGGTCCGTTCGATGGCCTTGAATTCGCAGGCCTCGATGCAGGCTCCGCACATGGTGCAGCTTTCGGTGATGAAGGCCTTGCCATCGCGCATTTCGATCGCCCCGAACGGGCAGCTCGTGACGCAGGTCTCGCACCCGGTACACTTCTTGATATCGACTTTCACGCTCACGGGTAACTCCTTGGAAATCAGAGGACAGCGGTCAGATCACAGACAAGGCAGGTAGCCATCCAGACTGACTTCCGTACGTCCGGTCTTCTGTCATCTTGTTAAATTAATGACTGTTCCTTCAGCTTTTTCACTGCCTGCTCGACCTGCTGGTCCAGGGTGCCGGCAAGGATCTCGCGCTGGCCCCGGGGCGCGGGCGGGAATATCCTGACGACCTTGGTCGGAGACCCCTTGAGCCCGATCATGTTCTCGTCAGCCTCAATGTCCTTCGCGGTCAGGGTCGCCACCTTCAGGCTCTTTGCCTTCATCTTGCCCTTGAGCGACGGCAGCCGCGGCTGGTTGATCTCCTTGACCACGGTGATGAGCGCGGGCAGGGAGGTCTCGACCACATCATAACCCTCGTCCATCATGCGCTCCACGGTCATTTTGCCGCTGTCAATGTTCTCGATCTTCCTTATATAAGCGACGAAGGGGATGCCGAGCATCTCCGCCGTTTCCGGCCCCACCTGCGCCGTGTCGCCGTCGATGGCCTGCTTGCCTGCGATCACCAGGTCGAAACTTCCGATCTTCCTGATTCCCTTCGCAAGCGTGTAGGACGTGGCCCAGGTGTCCGCGCCGGCAAAGGCGCGGTCGGAGATGAGCACCACATCGTCAACGCCCATGGCAACTGCTTCCTTCAGCGACTCCGCCGCCTGCGGCGGTCCCATGGTCACCGCGGTCACCTTCCCGCCGTGTTTCTCCCGGAGCCTGAGCGCCTCTTCGATGGCGAACATGTCGAAGGGATTGATGATGCTCGGAACGCCGTCGCGGATGAGGGTGTTCGTCTCCCGGTTGATCTTCACTTCCGACGTGTCCGGGACCTGTTTGACCAGAACGATGATATTCATGTCGCTATCTCCAAAAAAACCGACCAGCCTTACTGATGAACACGGAAACATTTAAGCACAAGGGGCAGTCATGGTTGTTTCTTACTTTGCTCTTGTCGCTTCCCGGATCATATCGAGGGCGATGACATTGCGCTGGATCTGGTTGGTGCCTTCATAGATCTGCAGGATCTTGGCGTCCCGCATCATCTTCTCGACGGGATATTCCTTCATGTAGCCCGAGCCGCCCATTACCTGGACGGCGTCGGTAGTGACCTTCATCGCGACATCGGTGGCGAAGAGCTTTGCCATGGCCGAAGCGCGCGAGAAGTCCTTGGCACCGCTGTCGATCAGCCGGGCCACGGAATAGACCAGCGCCCGGGCCGCCTCGGTCTGGGTCTGCATGTCGGCCAGCATGTGCTGGACCGCCTGGAACGAGGTGACCGGCTGGCCGAACTGCACCCGGTGCTTCGCGAAAGCGAGCGCCTCATCGATCGCTCCCTGTGCAACGCCGACGCCCTGCGCGCCGACGCCGGTCCGCGAGCTGTCCAGGGTCTTCATGGCAACGATGAATCCCATGCCCTCCCGGGCGATCAGGTTCTCTTTCGGGATGCGGCAGTTGTTGAAGATGAGTTCGGTGGTGGAGGAGGCGCGAATGCCCATCTTGTTCTCCTTCTTGCCGAACGTGAAGCCGGGGGTGCCTTTCTCGACGATGAAAGCCGACGCGCCGCGGGGCCCCTTTGCCTTGTCGGTGATGGCGATGACGGTGTAGATGTCGGCCTCGCCGCCATTGGTGATCCACTGTTTCGTGCCGTTCAGGACATACTCATTTCCGTCGAGCCGGGCCGTGGTCTGGACGCCGCTCGCGTCGCTGCCCGCATTGGCTTCCGTCAGGCCGAACGCCACCAGCTTCCTGCCCGAGGCAATATCGGGAAGGTACTTCTTCTTCTGGGTGTCTGACCCGCTCAGGAGGATCGGGTAGGTGCCCAGGGCGTTCGCGGCGAAGCTGGTCGAAACGCCCACGCAGGCCCGGGAAAGCTCCTCGACGGCGATGTAGAGCTCGAGGCTCTTCTTCCCGAGCCCGCCGTACTCTTCAGGGATGTAGATGCCAAAGAGGTCGGACTGGGCTATGGCTTTCATGATCTCCGTCGGGAACTTGTTGTGCTCGTCCAGTTCCGCGCGTGCCGGCACGATCTTCTCCACTGCGATCTGCCGCGCGAGATCGCGGATCATGGTCTGGTCCTCTGTCAGCAGGTAATCCATTGATACCTCCAAATAATACCGGAAATTTACAATTGAACGCGGGAAATGGCAAATTGAAAAGGGATGCAGAACTGATTCGAAGAATCAATTTTCAATTCCCGCTGTTCCACTTCACCACGTGTTACCATCGCACCAGGGCCGACGCCCAGGTCAGACCGCCGCCGAAGGCTTCGAACAGCAGGAGCTGGTTCTCCCTGATCCTGCCGTCGCGCACCGCCTCGTCGAGCGCCATGGGGATCGAGGCCGCCGACGTGTTCCCGTATTTCGGAAGCGTAAGGACCACCTTCTCCATCGGCATGGCCAGGCGCTGCGCCATCGCCTGGATGATGCGGAGGTTCGCCTGGTGGGGCACGAGGAAGTCGATCTCCTCGGGCTTTACCTTGTTATGCTTCAGGGTCTCCTGCACCACGCCTTCCAGCGACCGGACCGCGGCCTTGAAGGTCTCGTTTCCCTTCATCTTGATGAAGTGCATTCGCTTCCGGATCGTGTCGTGCGATGCCGGATGCTGGGCTCCTCCGGCAGGCACATGGATCAGGTCCCCCAGCCCGCCGTCTGAGTGAAGATGCGTCGAGAGGATGCCGCGCTTGCCCGAATGCCGCTGGATCACCGCTGCGCCCGCACCATCTCCGAAGAGAATGCACGTCGAACGGTCTTCCCAGTCCGTGAACCGCGACAGGATCTCGGCGCCGACAAGGAGGATGTTCTTGTAGGTGTCTGCCTTGATGAACGCGTTCGCAATCGACATCCCGTAGATAAAGCCCGAGCATGCAGCAGAAATGTCGAACGCGGCGGCCTTTCGCGCCCCGAGCTTTTCCTGGAGCACGCAACCCATGCTCGGCAGGATCGTGTCCGGGGTCATCGTCGCCACGAGAATGAGGTCCAGCTCGTCCGCACCGACCCCGGCGGCTTTCAATGCCCGCTTGCTGGCCTCGTAGGCCAGGTCGGAGGTCGTCTGCCCCTGTTCCGCGATCCTTCGCTCCCGGATGCCCGTGCGCTCGAGAATCCATGCGTCGCTGGTGTCGACCAGTTTCTCCAGATCATGGTTCGTCATGATCTTCTTCGGGGCATAGGACCCGGTCCCCGTTATGCGTGCAAGGATCATTTCGTTTTCACGAGCTCCATATTTTTCTCGATGTCCTCACGGATGTGCCTGTTCACGTCGCTCCGGGCGAGCTCCGCGGCGACGCGGATGGCGTTCTTGATGGCGCGCTCCGATGACCTGCCGTGGCTGATGATGCTGATCCCGTCGATCCCGATCAGAGGCGCCCCCCCGTACTCGGCATAGTCGACGCGCTGCTTCAGGGCCCGGAAGGCGGGCCTCATGAGGAGATAGCCCAGCTTCCGCATGATATTATCGCCGATGTTTTCCCGGAGCATGATGCCGATGGCATCGGCGACGGACTCGGATACCTTGAGCACCACGTTGCCGATGAAGCCGTCACAGACGATGACGTCCGCCTTGCCCGACATCACGTCCCGGCCTTCGACGTTCCCGATGAAGTTGATCGAGGTCTCGGTCAGGAGCTTGAACGCCTCCTTGGTAAGCTCGTTCCCCTTGGTCTCTTCCTCGCCGATGGACAGCAGGCCGACGCGGGGGTTCGGAATCTTGAGCAGGTTCTTCGCGTACACGGTGCCCATGACGCCGAACTGCACGAGGTGCAGCGGTTTACAGTCAACGTTCGCACCGACGTCGAGCACGATCGCGGTCCCCGTGACATTCGGCATGAAGGTTGCGATGGCGGGACGCTCGACACCGCCGAGCTTGCCCAGTACGAACAGCGAGGTGGTCATGGCAGCGCCGGTATGCCCCGCGCTGATCACGGCCACCGCTTCACCGCTCTTTACGAGTTCGTTCGCCACCCGGATCGAGGAGTTCTTTTTCCTCCGGAAGACCGTCGCAGGGGAATCGAGCATGTCGACGACCTCGGTGGCATTCTGTATTTCCAGGGGGAGCGACGCAATGCCGGAGTGTTTCCCAAGTTCGGCCTCGATGGACTCTGCGATGCCGACGAGAATGATGCCGACGCCGAATTCCCGTGCGGCCTGCACCGCCCCCTCGACAACGGCGTGCGGTGCATTATCTCCCCCCATCGCATCAACGGCGATCTTCATCCGAAACTCCATGACAATATAAAAGGCAAAGAGCGACACCGGAAACATGCGGTATCGTCCCTTTGCCTTCGTGGAAGCGCTGGCGTGCTATATCTGCTGGACCGTGATGACCTCGCGGCCATTATAGGTGCCGCAGGACATGCAGGCGTGATGCGGCTTCTTGACCTCCTGGCACTGCGGGCAGACCGCGAGATTCGGCGCCTTGAGATGTTTGTGCGTTCGTCTCTTGTCCCTGCGGGATTTGGAGTGTCTGTGTTTTGGGTTTGCCATTTCGTGTCATGCTCCTTCTATTTTTTAAATAAGTCTTTCAATTCCGCAAAGGGCCCGAAGCCTTCCTGCCCGCGGTCGCTGCAGCCGCAGGTCGCGGCATTCAGGTCCGTTCCGCAGGTCGGGCAGAGGCCTTTGCAGCCCGGATCGTGCAGCGGAACCATCGGAACGGAGATGAGCAGCTGTTCCTTGACGAACTCAAAGGGGTCGATCTCATCGCCTTGATAGAAATCGGTCTCGAGCTCCCCCCCGGTCAGTTCGTGCTCGGGTTCTGCGCCCATGGCGGCGACGGGGGAAGCTTCGATGTTCAATTCCGCATCTATGCTATAGGGAAATCTCTTCAGACAGCGGCTGCACTCAAGCTCGGGTCGGGCCTGCACCCTGCCAGTCAACCGAATGATGCCGTCTCCCACCGGAATTATTTTCAATGCAGCCGTGACGGCAGTGGACGCTGTACCTTCATCGAAGAGATCGAGCTGTTGAGAAAGCTCCAGTGTCAGCCCCTCCGGAGGTATGTCATTGATTTTGATCGCCATTTCTACGGTTCTCGGGGCTGTAAGTCACGAATTATATAGAGAAGCCCCCATTTTGTCAAGAAGAATTACCGGCTGGTCAGTAGTGCGAGTACGGCTGCAAGGGACAAAACCTTGTGCAATGGCTTTTTTATGCGATTTTAGATTCCCCCATGCTCGCAAAAAGCGGGTTTAGCCCTGCCTGGAGCGGTCTCCAGGGGAGGCGCGTCGTCCGATGGCTTCCTGAACTGCCCGCTCTTCTTCGACAGCGACCTTCTCCCCCTTTACCATATCGACCCGCCAGAGAAGGATAATGCCGATAATGAAGAAAACAGCGATTGACAAAATGCTTGAGCGAGGACTGCGGGTGATGAGACCCACGGCACCATAGAGCAGGGGACCCAGAATGCCGGCGAACTTCTCGCTGAATCCATAGAAACCAAAGAACTCCCCTGATTTGGACGGAGGCGAAAGCCGGGCATAGATGGTCCGGCTCAAGGCCTGCGTGCCGCCCTGCACCGTTCCGACGAGCCATCCGATCATGAAAAACTCGGCTTTCGTTGTCAGGTAGTAGCCCCAGCAGGGAACAATGATATAGATCAGTAGCCCCAGAAGCACCGCGTGTTTTGTATCAATTCTCTTTGTCATGCCAGCAAAAAGGAAGCGGCCCAGGCACAGGGTAAAGATGATTCCTGCGATCTGGTCCGCTGCGAGCATGCCGAGGGCATTTCGGACGCTCAGGGCGGCCTTTGTCCGTGCATACAGACCGACCCACGGGAGCGTTGCCGCGGTCCAGAGGACCATGGACAGGTATGCGCTGCGCAGTCTACACGACGCGTCCGGGATGCGTCCGTACATCATCGCGTAGGGGAATGCCACCATCTGGGTCATGAGCAGGGTCCCGATCAGAACCGGCATGTCAAGGCCGAGTGCCGCTCCATATGCCGTCGCGAGCAGAATGATGGCCCCCACACCTTCCATATAGAACCAGAAGGCAATGAGCATTTTGAAAAGCTCGCGGTACCTCCTGATATCGCGAAAGGTATTTCTGATCTGGACCAGGGCCCCCCGAAGCGGTGTTACGCTCCTGGTCCCGTTCAGAGACTGTATCCTGGGCTCAGGGACATTGATGGCGAGCGGCAGCATGAAAGTGATCCACCAGATCCCAACAGAGAGAAAGGCGGTCCGTACCGCGAGATCTGCGCTCATACCGAAGGTGCCGGAAAGAAGAAACACGGCGGTATTGAGAGCCAGCAGGAGTCCTCCCCCGACATAGCCCATTGCATAACCCAGGCTGGATACGCGGTTCATGTCCTCGGGATGAGCAATGTGCGGCAGAAGGCTGCTGTTCAGCCCCAGGGCGACATTGACGAGGACCTGCGTAAGAAAATAAAGCAGCAGCGCTTCGATCCACATGCCCGCGGTAAGGAAAAACATCGAAGAGGCAAGGACGGCTCCGGCGATCGTGATGCGGATAAGAATGCGCTTCCGCTGGTCCGTGATGTCTGCGTAGGCCCCGATGACCGGCGCAAGGATGGCCGCAATGAAGAGGGCGCAGGAAACGGTGAAGGCAAACACGGAGGAGGCCGTATTCCGTGCAAGGGCCCGTGCTGCCTCATCGATGACTCCCGTCGATGGTCTCACAAAAGCGGGAGCGGCAATGGCCAGGTAATAGGGCGGGAAAAAAGTTGTCGCCGTCGTCGTGATATAGGCATGATCAGCCCAGTCGTAGAACGACCAGGATAGCACGCGGCGTCCATAGCTCGGTTCATTTATGGCATCAGTTGTACGGCTACTCATTCTCACATGCGGGGACCGTCAATACAACTGGCGGAGAGCAGTCATCAACCGGGGATGCGACGGCTGATGACCTTTTGTATCGTTCATGGCAACGTAGCACGAAGAGGTCCAAGAATGCAAGGCAATTCCCTGAGCTGGCGGATTCAGCTTGTTTCCATTCCAGCCGTTATCAGGAGGCGGTTGAAGCGAATGCCGGCGTCGGAATGATGCTCATTATTCAGCTGTCAATACCCTGAAAATACCCCATCAGCGTTATTGACATTCTCCGTATTTGTCCTCTATGATGAGCATCGATTTTCATCATAAACCCGAATAGGATATATTTCAAAAAGAGAACGCTCGCAAGGAGGCGTTATGAAGAAGGCTGTTTTGTTGCTGGTCGTTTTTCAGTGCGTGCTGGTAACCGTGGCCATCAGTACGGCGGATGCAGCCATCTATCGGTACTTCGATAAAAATGGCATTGCCTGGTACGTTGATAATCTCACGGTCATTCCTGAACAATACCGGGCCGCGGCGGTTATCATCGACGGAGATTCAAAGGATGACGCTGCAAAGCGGTCCGGTTCCGTGACGATCGAGAGGCCCAGTGAACTACCCCTGTTGGTGGAGAAAACGGCAAAACCGCCCGAGGAACCTCCGCGTCCGCTCAGCGTGCGAATACTGAAGTCGGTATCGGTCGTGCTCGGTGCAATCCTCGTTTTCATTGTCGTCAGCAGACTGGTGTCAGTGCGGGATGACAAAAAGGTCCTGTCCATTGTTCGCGGGTCCCTTATCGTCATACTGTCCCTTTATCTCGTCTTCGCCCATGCGGAAGACATGGTGACGGTATTTCACATGACGAAGCAGGCAATCGAAGAGGCGCAGCATCGATCCGAGGAGAAGGGAAGGAAGGCGGCACAGGCGATCAAAACGCTAGATGCCGTGTTCGAGCAGTCACAACAGGCACAGCAAGCGCAGGGATCAGCAACGCGAGAAGCTGAAGAAAAAAATCATTAAGACGGCGGGGGCTTCGTTCCCGTCACCTTCCCGATTGCCTTGTAGACTATCTGGACCATCCGCCTCAGCTCCCGGACCGTGATCGACAGCGGCGGCATGAGCACGATGACGCTTCCGAGCGGCCGGACGATCAGGCCGCGGCTGCGGCACTCCAGGATCACCCGGGCCCCGATCTTCTCTTCCAGCGCATAGGGCTCCCGCGTTCGTTTGTCGCGCACGAGCTCGATGCCGACCATGAATCCCTTCTGCCTCACCTCGCCAACATGCGCAAGCTCTTTGAACTTTTCCAGTTCTTGGGACAGGAGCCTGATCTTGGGCTGCAGCTTCCTCAGGGTATTCTCCTTCCTGAAGAGCTCCAGGTTCGCAATGGCGGCCGCACAGGCGAGGGGGTTGCCCGTGTACGTGTGCCCGTGAAAGAAGGTCCTCAGCTCCCGGTACTCTCCGAGAAAACCGCGGTAGATCTCGTCGGTCGTCAAGGTCGCCGCCAAGGGCAGGTAGCCGCCCGTTATGCCCTTGGCCGTGCACAGGATGTCCGGCCGCACGCCCTCCTGCTCGCAGGCGAACAACGTCCCCGTCCTGCCGAAGCCTGTCGCAACCTCGTCGGCGATCATCAGGATGTTGTATCTCGTGCAGAGCTCCCGTATCTTCTGCAGGTAACCCTGCGGCTGCATCAGCATGCCGGCAGCCCCCTGCACCAGCGGCTCGATCACCAGCGCCGCTGTTTCACGGTGGTGTCTCCGGATCACCTGTTCCGCCTTCCTTGCACAGGCGAGTCCGCATGCCGGATGCCTTTTCCCGAGGGGGCACCGGTAGCAGTACGGCGAATCTATCTTGTACGAGGAAAAGAGCAGAGGTTTGTATATCTGGTGAAAGAGGTCAATGCCCCCCACGCTCACGGACCCGATCGTGTCGCCGTGATAGGCTTCTTTCAGAGAAATGAAGCGGGTCCTTGCAGCAGAACGGGAGCCCTTCTGCTGCCAGTACTGGAACGCGATCTTGAGGGCGATCTCAACGGACGTGGAGCCGCTGTCGGAATAAAAGACCCTGGTCAGGCCCTTCGGTGCTGCCTTCACGAGCTGTTCCGCGAGCAGGACCGCCGGCACGTTGGACAGGCCGAGCAGGGTCGAATGGGCGATCTTCCCGAGCTGGCGCGAAACGGCCAGGTCGATCTCTTTTTTCCGGTGTCCGTGCACCGTGACCCAGAGCGACGACACGCCGTCGATGTACCGCTTGCCGTGGATGTCTTCGAGCATGCTACCTTTGCCGCGCTCGATGATGACCGGGGCTTCCCGCTCCCAGTCCCGCATCTGTGTAAAGGGATGCCAGATATATTGCTTGTCCAATCGTTCCAGGTCGAGATGAGGCGATCGCTGCTTTGCCCGGTCGTACGGCACAGAAGTTCTCCGATATCATATGCGGGATTCGTTGAAGCCAGGTTTTCATTATAGGAGATGACCTGTTTTTGTCAATAATAAAAAGGGCTTGAAAAGCCTGATGAGCTTCTGGTAGAATACCCTTTGCTTCATTCAATAAAAGACGCGTTATCGCACGTCCCCAGGAGTGATTCAGGAGGTCGTTCTTCTCATGCGCACGAAAAAGTCTTACTATCTGTCTGCCGCGTTCATCCTTGCGATCGGTGTGTTCGTCGGCCTTGTGCTGTCGTCCCACCTCGGCGTGATCACTCCGGTCCCGGCCAGGAGCCAGGTGTCCCCGCGGTCCGTCGAGATTCTGACCCAGTTGAGCGACGCGCAGTCCGAGGTCGCTGCCGTGGCGACGCCATCGGTTGTGAACATCTCGACGACGCGCGTGATCAAGTCCCGGGACGAGGTCCCCTTCGATCTTTTTGATGATCCCTTCTTCAGGCGGTTCTTCGGCGACCAGCTCCCGCACCCGAACGTTCCGAAGGAGCACAAGGAGCAGAGCCTGGGGTCCGGCGTGATCGTGTCCGAGGACGGCTACATCGTGACGAACAACCACGTCATTGAAAAGGCCCAGGAGATCAAGGTCCTGCTCTCGAACAAGCGGGATTACAAGGCGAAGCTCATCGGCGCAGACCCCAAGACCGACATCGCCGTCATCAAGATCGATGCAAAAGGGCTGACCGCGCTTCCCTGGGGGGACTCGAACAAGCTGAAGGTGGGTGAAATCGTGTTCGCCATCGGCAACCCCTTCGGGCTGAACCAGACCGTGACCATGGGCGTTATCGGCGCCGTCGGCCGGGCCAACGTGGGCATCGCCGATTACGAAGACTTCATCCAGACCGACGCCGCCATAAACCCGGGCAATTCGGGCGGGGCGCTCATCAACGCGCGGGGCGAACTGATCGGCATCAACACAGCGATCCTTTCCCGGACGGGCGGGTACCAGGGGATCGGCTTCGCGGTTCCGAGCAGCATGGCGCGCCAGGTTATGGACAGCCTCGTGAAGTACCAGAAGGTGGTGCGCGGGTGGCTCGGCGTGAGCATCCAGGAGGTGACATCGGACCTGGCCGAGGAGTTCGGCGTCAGGGACCTGAAGGGCGCGCTCGTGAGCACGGTCATGAAGGGAAGCCCGGCCGAAAAGTCCGGCATCAAGCAGGGCGACGTGATCCTGGAGTATAACGGCAAGACCGTCGAGGACACCGGCCATCTCCGGAACATGGTCTCCCAGACGCCCATCGGTACGAAGGTGAAGGTCAAGCTCCTCCGCCAGAAAAAGGAGATCGAGACCGAAGTGCTTATCGCGGAGCTGCCCAAGAAACTGGCCGAGGCGGGCGCCCGCGGGGGCACGGAAGGGCAGGGCCAGGAAGAGGAGAACAGAGCGCTCACCGGCCTCGCGGTCCGCGAGCTGACGCCGGATATCGCCCGCAGGCTCGGCATTGATGAACAGGAAAAAGGTGTCGTCGCCGTCAAGGTCGACCCCGACAGCAGGGTGTACGAGGCGGGCGTCAGGCCCGGAGACATCATCCTTCAGGTCAACCAGAAGAGCACAACGACGCTGGAAGACTACAAACAGGCTGTCGCCAAGATACGCACGAAAGAAAGGGTGCTTCTTCTCATCCGCAGGAAGGGTGAAGACCTGTTCGTTACGGTCAAGCCGGAATAACAGCCGCCGGCGCGCCCGTTCCCCTGAGGCGGTTCATCGGCAATTCATGGCAGTTTATTCATTCTTCATTTTTTCATCAGAAGGAGGTGACAATTATGGGACTTGTCCTTATTCGATTCCTGTTCATTTTTTTAAGCACCCTGCTCGGATACTACGTGTCGACGCAGCTCTACGATCAGGTGAGCAAAACAGAAGGAATGGCCATCGGTTTCGGCGTAGCGGTCCTCATCATTCTGACGGAGTTCCTGTTCAGACGGGTTTCCCTGAAGGTCATTGTCGGCGGTATCCTCGGCTTCATTCTCGGTCTCATGTCGGCGAACATCATCGCGGCGCCGCTCAAGCTGGTCCCCCTCGAGCGGAGCATTGTGAACTTCATCCTGCTGCTCATGAACGGCTTCTTCGGCTACATCGGCGTTATGATCGGGATCCGGGAGGGTGAGAAGTTCAATCCCATCAACATCAAGAAGCTGTTCCGGGGCGGCGCCGATGAGAACATCAAGATCATGGATACGAGCGTGATCATCGACGGCAGGATCGCCGACGTGTGCGAGACGGAATTCCTGGACGGCACGATCCTTATCCCCCAGTTCATTCTCCATGAGCTGCAGCACATCGCCGATTCCTCCGATTCACTCAAGCGGGCACGGGGCAGGCGGGGCCTGGATATCCTGCACCGGATCCAGAAGATGAGTCACATGGAGGTCCGCATCACCGAGGAGGACTTTCCCAAGATCCGCGACGTGGACAGCAAGCTCATCGCCCTGGCCAAGAAACTGGGCGCCAAGGTCATCACGAACGACTTCAACCTGAACAAGGTGGCGGAGCTGCAGGGCGTCAAGGTACTGAACATCAACGACCTGTCCAATGCCGTGAAGCCCGTGGCTCTTCCGGGAGAAAGCATGCGGGTGTTCGTGTTGAAGGAAGGCAAGGAGCCGGGGCAGGGCGTGGCGTACCTGGACGACGGCACGATGATCGTCGTGGAGAACGGGCGCCGCTTCATTAACAAGAACGTGGATGTGGCCGTAACGAGCGTGCTGCAGACCGCGGCGGGCAGAATGATCTTCACCAGGCTCAGGGAAGACATCGAGCACGACCTGCAGCCGGCGGAGAGATAGCGGCATTCGAGGAACGCCGGATTCGAAATTTCAAAATGTAAATTGAAGAGCGACACGTGACGGCGGTAACATTTTTTCGTTTTCCAATTTCCAATCTTCAATTTACCGTGTATGAGGAGGTTCCATGTCAGGCCATTCCAAGTGGGCGACAACAAAGCACAAGAAAGCGGCGACCGATGCGAAGCGCGGAAAGATCTTTACGAAGATCACGAAGGAGATCACCGTGGCCGCGAAGCTTGGCGGCGGCGACCAGTCCGGAAATCCCCGGCTCAGGACGGCGGTTGCGAAGGCCAAGGGCGTCAGCATGCCGGCCGAGAACATCAAGCGTGCGATCCAGAAGGGGACCGGAGAACTTCCGGGCGTCTCCTACGAGGAGATCATGTACGAGGGATACGGGCCGGGCGGCGTGGCGGTCATCGTCGAGGTTCTGACGGACAACAGGAACCGCACCGTTTCGGAGATACGGAACATCTTCAGCAAGGCTGGCGGCAACATGGGCGAAGCCGGGTGCGTCTCGTGGATGTTCCACAAAAAGGGGTACATCGTCGTGAACAGCGCCAGGATCGATGAGGACAAGCTCATGACGCTGGCACTGGACGCGGGCGCCGAGGACATGCAGACCGAGGACGATAATTTTGTGGTCACCACGCCGCCGAACGATTTCGAAAAGGTGAAAAAAGCGCTGGAGGATGCCGGCGTGACGCCGGACGCGGCCGAGGTCACCATGATCCCGCAGACCTATGTCAAGCTTGAGGGCAAGGAAGCGCAGCAGATGATGCGCCTCGTGGAAACGCTTGAGGACAACGACGATGTCCAGAATGTCTATGCGAACTTCGATATCCCCGAGGAGATCATGAGCGCGGTGTAGCCGCAGGCATTTGCTTGCCGGATGCAGAACGCAGACGTGGCAGGCCGCTGAAAAGGTCTTTTACCGTCTTCGCAAGCGAAACAAGCCCGGTTTTCAGGGTCAGTAACTTCGAGATTGCCGCGTCGCGAAGAACACTCCTCGCAATGACATTTCGAGAGTTATTTTGCAACTTGCCAGGGATACAACGCCCGAAATTGTTCCATTTTCATCCTGCAATTTGAATTTTACAATGCTTTCAGGTTCACGGGGAGGTATCATATGCGGGTGCTGGGGGTTGATCCGGGGACGCTTACGAGCGGGTACGGCATCGTTGCGGAAGAGGACCACAAGCTGTTCTACGTTGCGTCGGGCGGCATCAGCCCGTCGGCCAAGCAGCCGTTCCCGAAGCGACTCAAGAAGATCTACGAGGAGCTGGAGAAGATCATCGAGAAGTACCGTCCCCATGTCGTTGTTGTCGAGGACCTGTTCGTTTCGAAGAACATGCAGTCAGCGCTCAAACTCGGACATGCGCGCGGGGTCGCAATCCTGGCGGCGATGAACGCCGGGCTGCCGGTGTTCGAGTACGCGCCGCTCGAGGTGAAGCAGGCGGTCGTGGGGAACGGGAAGGCGGAAAAGAAGCAGGTGCAGATCATGGTCAAGACGCTGCTGGACCTGCCGAAGGTCCCTCACCCCGCTGACGCAGCCGATGCTCTTGCCGCCGCCATTTGCCACATCCACTCCTCCCGGTTGAAAGAGATCCTCAAGAACTCCCCCCTGCTGCGCCAACCGGCGCGTGCCGGCTCGCCCAGAAGCGGAGCCGGCCGCAGGACCCAGGCGGGATAAGATGATCGCACTGATCACGGGCACGCTGAAGCGGAAGGCAGCCGACTATCTCATTGTCGATGTTTCCGGTGTCGGCTACCAGGTGCAGGTCCCGCTGTCCACGCTTTGCGGCATCCCCGAGCCGGGAGGGGAAGTCACCCTGCATATCCACACCCATCTGCGCGAGGACGCTCTTTCTCTTTTCGGTTTTCTCACCCCGTCCGAAAAGGACATGTTCCTGCTGCTCATGAGCGTCTCCGGCATCGGACCGAAGCTGGCGCTCGCCGTCCTGTCCAGTCTGCCCGTAAACGAGCTGTGCGGCGCCCTGCAGTCCTCCGACGACTCGAAACTCTGCGCGATACCGGGTATCGGCAGGAAGACGGCGGCGCGGATGGTCCTGGAGCTGAAAGACAAAATCGCGCGCTTGTCGATGGACGTCCCCGGGGCGGCTCCGTCTGCCCTTGGCCAGGAGGATGTGGTCTCGGCGCTGGTAAACCTTGGTTATAAACGGTCACAGGCGGAAGACGCCGTCAGGAAGGTCCGGGAGGGAAGACCCGGTATGACGCTGGAGCAGCTGATCAGGGATACACTTTCAATCCTGGTTAAGCGGTGAGAACGGGCGACGAACATGATCCGGCCCGCCAAGAGAACGGATAAAGATGACCGCAGAGGGCGCAGAGAAAATCAGGCATACAAGAAGCTGAAAAAATATTACCAATTCATGAAACACAGATTCTTTCCTCCTTGAAGTTGAGCCGCGAGACGCTCGGACTCCGGATAAATTTTAATGTAGTTCATTTGGAAGAGGGAATAAAGAGGATCGCTAACGGTTTATCAGTCGGAGAGGCTAAGAATTTCTCTGCCCTCTGCGGTTATGCGCTTCTGTTTTTCTCAAGCCTGAGGTTCGCATTGTCCAAGAGGATCATAGAACCCGAGCAGAACGACGACGATGTCCAGATCGAACGGAGCCTGAGGCCGGTCCGCTTCGAGGATTTCGTGGGGCAGGACCGGATCAAGGAAAACCTGCACGTCTTCATCAAGGCCGCGAAGGGCAGGGGCGAGGAGCTCGATCACGTGCTGTTCTGCGGGCCGCCGGGGCTCGGCAAGACCACGCTGGCGAACATCATCGCCCACGAGCTGGGCGTGGGCATCAAGAGCACTTCCGGTCCGGTGCTGGAGCGGGCCGGCGACCTTGCCGCGATCCTGACGAACCTTCAGCCGCACGACGTCCTGTTCATCGACGAGATCCACCGGCTGAACCGCGTCGTGGAAGAGGTCCTGTACCCGGCCATGGAGGACTTTCAGCTCGATATCATCATCGGACAGGGACCGGGCGCCCGCTCCATCAAGCTCGACCTGCCGAGGTTCACGCTCGTCGGCGCGACGACGAGGACCGGGCTCCTGACCTCGCCGCTCCGGGACCGGTTCGGCGTCATCGACCGGCTGAACTTCTATTCCCCGGACGAGCTCAAGACGATCGTACTCCGCTCGGCGCGCCTGCTCGAGACGTCGATCGAGCCCGCCGCTGCCGTGGAGATCGCGCGGCGTTCACGGGGCACGCCGAGGATCGTCAACCGGCTGCTCCGCCGCGTGCGGGACTTCGCCCAGGTCAGGGGAGACGGAAAAGTAACGGGGGACATCGTCTCGTCCGCGATGCAGCGGCTCGAAGTGGATGAGCGGGGCTTCGATGAGATGGACCGCAGGCTGCTGCTCCTGATCATAGACAAGTTCGACGGCGGGCCCGTGGGACTCGAGACGCTCGCTGCAGCGCTCAGCGAGGAGAAGGACACGCTCGAGGACGTGTACGAACCGTACCTCATCCAGGAAGGGTTCCTGGACCGGACTCCGCGGGGCAGGCAGGCAACGCGCCTCGCCTACGAATATTTCGGCAGGAGCAGACCGGCCTCGCGGCAGGAGAAACTGCTGTAGGTGGTCTGTTGCGGCGGTGAGTCCGACCAGCCATGACACAAGGCAGCGGAGGGCGAACAGTATGAGCATAAAGATGTTTCTCCACATATGCTGCGCGCCCTGCGCACTCTACCCCTTCTTCCGGATGAAGGAAGAGGGCATCAGCGTCACGGGGTATTTTTATAATCCGAACATCCATCCCTTCACCGAATACCGGAGGCGGCTCGATACGGTCAGGGATTTCTCGATCCGCGTCGGCCTCGACGTCGTGTACCGCGACGGGTACGATCTCGACGAGTTTCTGTCCGCTGTCGCGGGCAAGGGCGCGGGACGCTGCGAGCAGTGCTACCGCATGAGGCTGAGCACGGCGGCAAGGGAGGCGCGGGAGCGGGGCTTCCGGGTCTTCACGACGTCACTCCTGTACAGCAAATACCAGAAGCATGACCTGATCAGGGGCATCGCCGGGGAAGCGGCCGCGGATCAGGGGATCGAATTCCACTACGAAGACTTCCGCCATGGCTGGCGGGAGGGGATCGTCGAGTCGAAGTCTATGGGGCTCTACCGCCAGCAGTACTGCGGGTGCATTTACAGCGAAAAAGAGCGCTACCAGGCGAAGCCGAAATAAACTGACGCAGAGGCGAGAGGTTCGCCTTTCCCTGTCTTCCGCGGTTGGGCATTTATGAAAGTTCACTTACTGGCCTTGCTTGCCATGCTCGGCGCGGCGGTGTCGGCTCCTGCTGCGGAACATATCCGGGTCGTCGTGGCCGATGACCAGCAGGCCGTGACCCTGAGATCACAGGCCGGACTGACAGCAGACGGCGTCCCTGGCGATAGGAGGCTCCACTTCACGCCGTCATCCGTCGGCACCCGGCCTGTAAGCGTGGGCTCCGCAGGCACGTTCGTCCAGATGAACGGACGGAGCTACCGGGGAACCATCGAGCTCAGGAAGAAGCGGAACGGCTTGCTGCTGGTCATCAACGATATCGATATCGAGGACTACCTCAAGGGCGTCGTGGCATCGGAGGTCCCGCATGACTGGGAGCCGGAAGTGCTCAAGGCCCAGGCCGTGGCATCGAGAACGTATGCGCTCTACCAGAAAAGAGCGGCGGGGAGGCGTCCCTATCATATTCTCGCCACCGTGGACAGCCAGGTCTACGACGGCAGGAGCGGCGAGCACGAAGCGGCCTCCCGGGCCGTGAAGGAAACGGAAGGCATCGTTATCACCTACGACGGGGCATTGATCCCCGCTTTCTATCACTCAAGCTGCGGGGGGCACACGGAAGACGCTTTCGAGCTGTGGGGCATCGATGCGCCGTATCTCCGGGGAGTGGACTGTGACTGCCAGGAGATATCCACCTACGGTGTCTGGGAAAAAAGGATAAGTCCGGTACAACTGAGGTCCGCGCTCATGCGGCTGGGCTACCGCATCAACAACATTCGCGACATCGGCATCGATGGCATAACTCCGGCTGGCAGGGTGAAGCAGGTGGAGATCAGGTATGCGGGAGGGACAGCCGAGGTCCCGGCGGAGAAATTCCGGGCTGCCATCGGCAATTCGCTCGTGCCGAGCGTCTTCTTTGAGGCCGGGATGTACGGAGATGAGATCGTGATTTCCGGACGGGGGCGGGGGCACGGCGTCGGGCTGTGTCAGTGGGGGGCGCGGCAGATGGCCCGCGAGGGCTCCGACTACCGCGCCATACTCGCCCATTATTATCCGGGAACGAAGCTGGTCAAGAGGGAGAATCATTGAGCATGAAGAAAAAGCAGAGAAAAAAACTGCAGGCGGCAGTTTCCGCACCGATCCGGGCGATCACCGTGGCAACAGGAAAACCGCCCTCCCTGATCGCGCTGATCCTTTTCACCGTCATGGTGGCTGGGCTTGTCGCCGGGGCGAATGTCCGGAACCGGGTGTATCAAACGCCGGTGACCATGTGGGCCGACACATCCGCCAAATCGGCGAACAAGCGGAGGACCCACGAGAACTACGGCCAGGCGCTGTCCACCTACGGCATGTACACCGACGCGATCCGGGAGTTCAAGACGGTCCAGGCACTGAAGGACGACGGCAGCGTTCCGCTCCGTGACCTTTACCGTGAGATCGGCGTCGTCTATTTCCGGATCGGGATGATCGATGATGCCATCGTGTCCTGGCAGACCGGGCTCCAGTACGCGCCCTACGATCCAAGCCTCCTGAACAATCTTTCCGTGGCTTACATGAGAAAGCAGCGGCTCGATGACGCGGAGCTCGCCATCCGCCAGGCGCTCGTCGGCCTGCCCAACATGCCGCAGGCCCTGAATTCCCTCGGCGAGATCCTGATGGTCAAGGGAAACTACGAGGAGGCGCTCCAGTATTTCCTGAAGGCCATCGATGTGAGCCCCGAGGGCCCGTCGCGGTACTGGAACGCGGCCCTTGCCTTCGAGAAGACCGGGCGTATCGACATGGCGCTGCAGTATGCGAACCAGTATGTGGCCATGGAGACGGACCCCGCAATGCGGCAGCGGGGGCTCCAGTACATCCAGAGCCTGCAGGCGCATATGAGTAAGAGGAAGTGAACCCGTGAGCGGCGGCTGGACTCGAGTGATCGCGGAGACTCATGGATGGTTCCGGGTCGCATCGCTGCGGATATAATATTAGTCTCAAAATAAGAGAGCTGGATTGCGCTACACTCTACAACCCATCCCCTTTTCAGTCTCACCCCGCACGAGGCCCCATCATCCGTAAGCGAGACCCGTGATTTCCGAGCTTATGACTCCCTCCTCTTCAATAAGCACCGGACGTACAATCTATCCTCAAAGCTGACGCTTCGTGAGGAAAAGCTAAGCGTGAGTGCGGTGATACGTAGGGCCACATCGTGAATTTCAACCTGAACTGTCGGGTACGGCAGATCCTCGCGGGCCTGGAATAGCCTTTCAGGGACGATGCACCAAACACGTCTTAAGATTGGAACAGAACAACTTTGTTGCGAAGGTGTCGCGTCGGCTCTGATAGTAACCTCTCTCAGGAGCTGTCATCGTCTCCCGCAGCCCTCGACAGATCATTCCACTTATAAAACCGGTAAGGCTTCTTCAGATGTTTTCTTTCTTTCCCTTCATTACGCCCAGCTCCCCGAGACGCGTGTCTTGACGTTGCCTATCTGATGATAATAAGTTATTCTGAATTTGATTCGTGGCTCACGCCGACAATGAGAATGATCTGAAGACTATAGCAGTGCAAGGAGCGTAGTGTTGAAGCCGATTCAAAGTTTGCAACACGCTTCTCTCACTTTGCGCCAGCGATATCGGCGCATGAAAACGATGGGTTTTGTATGCGTCCAGGGCCGCTCCGTGTTGAAGATTTGTCCCGAGCTGCAACAGGGTAGGAACACGTAAGAAAGAGAGAGCAGCGGCTTGATCGAATACAACGTGATAGCAGAAGAATGAAGGGCTTTTACGGGATATCCGTGGGGGAGTAGCTGACCTGGTTCCTGCCGTTCCGCTTCGAGAGATAGAGCGCCTCATCGGCCTTCTTGACGAGCTGCTCCGGGCTGGTGTCATCCGTCTCCGCGATCCCGGCCACTCCGACGCTGACCGTCACCTTGCCATCCTGCTGTCCGTCCGCAATGGTGAATGTGTGCTGCTCCACCGCTTTCCTCAGCCGCTCCGCCGCCTTTACGGCATGATGCATCTCCAGCTCGGGCATGATGAGCGCGAACTCCTCGCCGCCGTAGCGGCAGCAGATGTCGATGGAGGCGCACCGGCATTGGGTCTGCATGACCTGGGCGAGCTGCTTGAGCACGCGGTCGCCTGCCTGGTGTCCGAATTCGTCGTTGAACTGCTTGAAGTGGTCGATGTCCAGCATGATCAGGGAAAGGGGCTTCCCTGTGCGGTCGCGTCTGTTGATCTCCTGTAAGAGCCGCTCCTGGAAGACGCGGTGGTTATAGAGGCCCGTCAGGCCGTCAAGCTGGGACAACTGCTGGATCTTCTCGAAGAGCCGCGATTTCTCGATGCCAGCGGCGATCTGGTGCGACAGGATGGCCATGAAATCCATGTCGTCCACGCTGAGTCCGTGCTTTTCGGGGGAGTCCATACCGATCGCCCCGATCGTCCTGTTGTGGACCTTGAGCGCGATGCCGATATAGGAGCCGTTCCGTTTGTCCTCGCCCGGGAAATGGATGAAGTCGTTGAGGGTGTCGTAGAATATTGCGAGGTCGTGAATCTGCGTGTGCTCCCCGGACTCGACGATCCTGCCCGGTACGCCGTCGCCCACGTTCAGCGTGACCCGGTCCGAGATGTTCAGACCGCTGTAGAAGACCAGCTCGAGTTGTCCGCTCTTCTCATCAAGGAGGTAGACGGAGGTCCGGTCGAAGGGGAGGGATTTCCTGACGGACGCCATCACCTGGCGCAGCATCTCCTGCAGGTCGAGGATGGAGCCGATCGTGCGCGAGATGTGGTAGTGGGTGTAGATCTCGTTCAGCTTTTTTTCGAGCAGGTCGCTGACGGATTTTTCCCGCGCTCGCGCCTGTTCGAGCTCCTGCTCGAGCGTTATGATCCGTTCTGTCAGCTGTTCATCGGACATGAAGGCCCCTTGACGAGCGGGATGGCATCAGGAACACCCGCCGAAGAGGGTATCTCTTCCGGAAGAGGGTCCCTGCCGGGGAGAAGAGCGATTCTCGCGGAGCACAAAAAGGTTTTGAAGCCAGAATACTTTTTTCGCGAGCTTGGCGCGTTTTCGAAAATTGCATTGTCCTGTTTGACGCAGAGCTCATGTTCAAGGGAAATACCGTCAGACAATGTCGCAAGTGACCAGAGCCTACTGTCCTTTCGGTTGCGCCGGCTTGAGCGGAATGGCCTTTGGCTGTGAAGCCTGTGCGCCCGCAGCAGGCGCTTCGGTTTTCTCCGCGGGCTTTGCCCCGGGTGCGGCCGAAGGATTGGGCTGCGCTGCAGTTGTTGCGGACGGAACCGGTGAACTTTCTATGACGATCATCGTCTTATGGCCCTTGATCTGGAAGCCGGCCTCCGGCATTTTCTGAGCATAGGCGGCAGCGATCAGCGCCGCCTGATCGACCTTGTTCTGTTCGAGGAATTTTACCAGCGCCAGTGCCCGGTCCGCAGCGAGCACCCTGGCATCCTTCGGCGGTATCTTCTTCTTGCCCTTGCCCTGCGCCGGGACCGGATCGGTCATGTTGCCGATCAGGATCTCCCTGCCTTTCAGTTCCTTGCTTCCCAGCAGAGCCGCAAGCTTCAGACGGAGTTGAGGGCTGTCCTTGGCAAACGTCACAGAGCCCGGCGTGTAAAGGATATCCTCGGAGATATTGACCACGATGCCGTTCCCCGCAGCTGTCACTTCAGCCTTGCCCGCCTTGATCTCATCGCTTAGTCCCGCTTTCAGGGCGTCCACAGCCGGATTAACCCACGCAACTTCCTGGGCCTCCTTAGTCTCTTGTGCCTTGTATTTTTTCAGCTCCGCCTTCGCCTTGTCCATCTCCGGGATGCCGGCTTTCATCCGCAGATAATCCGTCCTCATGGGCTCGAAGGTCATGAAATAGAAAACGGCTGCAGCGGTAAGGGCCGCCACGAGCAGGGCGCCGAGCAAGTAGGTAACGATCTTCATCTTGGGAACCTCCTGAATGGGTCGAAATCTGCCACGGAGACAGTGAACATGGAGCCATTCTCATGGAAAGAGCGTGATCTTACTCCGTGTCGCCTTAACTCTGTGGTGAAAATGCTTGGCTGCTACTCGCATTTTTATCACGCGAGCCTGTTGACCGCCTGTTCGATTCTGTCCAGTCCTTTGACTATGTTCTCCATCGATGTCGCATAGGAGAGGCGGATGTACGCGTCTGCGCCGAAGGCGTCTCCGGATACGAGCGCGACCTTGGCGTCCTCGAGCAGATAGGTCGCAAGATCCGAAGAGTTCCTGATCCTTTTTCCGTTCACGCTCTTGCCGTAGAGCGGAGAGACCCGCGGGAAAGCGTAGAAGGCGCCGACCGGCATGACGCAGGATATGCTTTTTATCTTGTTCAGCCTTTCAACCATGTACTTACGCCGCTTGTCGAACTCGGCGTTCATGGTCTGGATGAAGTCCTGCGGGCCGCGGAGCGCTTCAAGGGCCGCCTTCTGGGAAATGGACGCGGGGTTCGACGTGCTCTGGCTCTGGATGTTGGCCATGGCGGCGATGACGTCCCTGGGACCGGCTGTGTAACCGATGCGCCAGCCCGTCATGGAATGCGATTTTGATACGCCGTTCACCACGATGGTCAGGTCCTTGATCTCCGGACCCAGCGAGGCGATGCTGTAATGCTTGAACCCGTCGTACAGGAGCTTTTCGTAGATCTCGTCGGAGATCACATAGATCCGGTGCTTCACGGCGATTGCCGCTATCTCCTCGAGCGTCTTCCTGTCATAGGCCAGACCCGTGGGGTTTGAAGGGCTGTTCAGGATCAGCGCTTTGGTCTTTTTCGTGATGGCCTTTTCAAGCCGGGCAGCGGAAAGCTTGAACCCTTCCTGCTCCGTGGTCTCTACAATGACCGGCGTCGCATCGTTCAAGAGCACCTGGTCCGGGTAGGAGACCCAGTAAGGCGAGGGGATGATCACCTCGTCGTTGGGATCGAAGAGCGCTTCCGCGATGTTGTAGAGAGAGTGTTTCGCGCCGCAGGAAATGATGATCTGGGATCTTTCGTACGTGAGTCCGTTGTCTTTCTTGAACTTCTCGACGACCGCCTCTTTCAGCTCGTCGGTCCCGCCCGCGGGCGTGTATTTCGTGAATCCGGACTGGATTGCCTTGATCCCGGCCTGTTTCACGTTCTCCGGCGTGTCGAAATCAGGCTCTCCCACGCCGAAATCCACAACATCGATGCCCTGCGCCTTCATCGCCTTGGCCTTCGCCGCCGTTGCCAGCGTGGGGGAAGGCTTGATTGCCATAGCTCTTTTCGCAATTCCCATGCTCATGGAAAACCTTTCGTGCCATCAGTGGTCATTTTCTAAGTGCTTGAATTTTTAGCACACAAAGAGGCCAAAGTCAATCAGATTGTTGGAAGCGGGGCACAATCGGCTTGTTTAGGCGTAAGCAAGGATGAAGAATTGAAAGGGCTGAACGACGCTCCGGTCTTTCGCCGCCAACATCAGCACAAGCCTCCTGTCGGGATGACCGCGATCAAGGCCTTCTTACGAGCAGCAGAGGTGACCCTGTGTTCCTGAGCAGCGTGATACAATCAGATATGGGAACAAGTAGATGACCTTATGACCGCTCTTTAACCGGAATTCGTATGACACTCAGAAAAATGATCGTAACCGCGATCCTTTCGACCCTCATGGTTCTGTGGATGCTCAGTCCAGGGCAAACAAAAAGCAGGGAAACTTTTGCCGCTGAACGTTCGTACACGGACCCGGCCATCGGCTCGGAGTTCGTCCTGGTCAAGGGCGGGTGCTACGAGATGGGCGATGTTTTCGGCGACGGAGAGAAGGATCAAAAACCGGTGCACAAGGTCTGCATTGCTGATTTCTACCTGTCGAAGCACGATGTCACGGTAGGGGACTTCCGGAAGTTCGTGAAGGATACCGGATATGCGACCGATGCCGAGCGAAGCCAGGGCTGCGCTGTATGGAACGGGAGCAGGTGGCAGTACGACGGCAACAAGAATTGGCGTAATCCGGGTTTTGCGCAGGACGACCAGCACCCCGTGGTTTGTGTTTCGTGGAACGACGCCAAGGCGTTTGCCGAATGGATTTCGCGCAAGACGAAGGTGAGGTATTGCCTGCCAACGGAGGCGGAGTGGGAGTATGCGGCGAGAAGCAGGGGGAGGAATTATAGATACAGCTGGGGAAATGGCAAGCCGTCAGGAAATATTGGTGATGAATCGCTAAAGCGCTCGGTTTCCGGTCTGGAAATATGGGCTGGATATGATGACGGCTTCGTGTATACGTCGCCGGTTGGCAGTTTTAAACCAAACGAACTCGGGCTGTATGATATGACGGGAAACGTCTGGCAGTGGACAGCTGACTGGTACGGCGAAACCTATTATAAGGAAAGTCCGAAAGACAATCCGACGGGCACGTCACAGGGACCCCTCCGTGTGCTTCGCGGCGGCTCCTGGAGCAACAAGCCGGGCGCCGTGCGCGTGATGTTCCGCAACAAGAGGTTCCAGGCGGACCGCAGCGCTTACTTTGGGTTCCGCTTGAAAGCAAAGTGTCCGCGGGCCGATGGTGATGCTCTCGCGAAGCTCGAACGGGGCCATGCGGTGCGATGATTCAACGAAATATCATCCTCTGACCATGACGCGCTGATCCCTCGTTGAATCTAAGAGAGCCCTCTCCGCCATCGTCGTCCGCTGCGTTCTGCGCTGGAAGCTTGTCAACAATCCTGGTGCCTTCGCGAATCAGGCTCAGAAGTAGTCTTCCACGTCATAAACGTCTCTCAGAAAGCCTCTTCTCCGTTTACAGAGCGTATCGTTACTGAGCTTTCTGTCAGGTTCTTTCCTCCCTGACTCAGTACATTTTTACATTATGCCTCTTCTACTTTAGTAACAGGACAAAATTAGCCCTGTTAAAAAGTAAAAATATTAAAAAAAATACTTGAAATATCCTTCACTGCTCCAGGAGAGTAGTATAATATAATTAACTTGAGGTAAAGGAGGTGTTCGCTATGAAGAAGACTATACTTATATTAACGGTAATGGCCCTTGCGCTAGCTTTTGCGGTGACCTATGTGGATGCTGCAGAAGTTTCGAAAGATTGGCCATCGAATGGAATCACGGTGTTCAGCACGGGTGTTGTGGCACTCGATGATGCGGCTATCCTTCCCATGCAGGCACATGTGGAATCAGACATGTATTTGGAGGGATCGGCTGCAGGCGGACTGCGTGAGGAAAAGCCTCTCTCTAATGGCGTTACGTACTTTGAGATGACACGTCCGGCAGGCGATGAACATCCGGGCAAGTTTATCGACAATGGCATTACCGCATTTTAGTACGGAGGTCGTAGGAGCAGGGACGTAAGATAAAAAGTTTATGTGCATGCACTATGAAAGACAAAAGCAGGCTGAAGACAGCCTGCTTTTTTTTAACTGGCAGCAACGCACCCCGGCGAGCGATTAAGGGAATAGGGCTCCCTGGAGGATGCCGTGGCTGGTCGATTCATCATATCTCTTCTGCTCATCATCCAGTTTCTTGAGCCGCAGCCGGCAAAGGGTCTTTACCTGGCGGTCCAGGTCTTCGCACGTGGGCGCCGGCGAAAGCTCGGCAACGGCGCGGGTCATTTCATCTGCCGCCTCCAACACGATCTTCCCATGTCCGTTCTCATGAGTCATAAGGTGCTTCATATAGGCATCCCACTTGTCGACGAGTGACTGGGGAACATCGCCGGTCCTAACCCATTTAGGCAGTCGATAGATGACGTTGACAGTCATTCTAAATGAATCGGCGGAACAGGCATGGGAGCTGCGGTCATAATCGTAATCCCACTTCACCTTCCAGCTTGTGACGGAATCATACTTGACACCATCGTGCCACATTACCGCTTTCCGGGTCATCTGGTCAAGAAGGTCTCTTTCACAGGACCCGCAAATCTCGTAATACTCATATGTTTCCGTGTGCAGCGGTGCTGAAACGGTTTTTCTTTTCAAGGAACTGCGATCCTTTTCAAGGCTTGCCATTACAGCCCCGTTTTCACCTGCAAATGCAGTAGTGGTAACGGTCATTATGATAAGGAGGAATGCTTTTATTTTTCTTTCCATGCTTGCCCACCCGGGATGCTTTTGCGCCAAAGAGGCACGTTCTTAGTTCCAGGATTCACTAAACTTTTTAATAGTACGACTTTCTAAATATGGAAATCAAGAACGAAATGAACATGTTCGTTATCGGTGCAATATTGAGACAGATCATTTGAAACGTGATAATTCTATTATGAATTCTATTCAGTCGCAATATATAAACAATACAATTTCTAATACTTTAGCTCTAACCTAAAATATACCCCGAAATTATTCTTGCAATGTAAATAAGAATAATGCTAATCTCAAAATGACGTTATTATTTCGATATCCCAGTTGCCGGATCCAGAATTGCCGTTTCCCGGTGATGAATATGCATATATCCGGCCGCTTTTTTCGTGGAGGAAAAGAATGGGCGTTCTGCGTGACTCCGACCTCGTGACCATGGTTTTTGAACTGATGAACCGTGGCATACAGAGGGACAACCTCGAGCGAGCCATGAAGCATATGATCGGCCCTGACTGGCGGGATGTGAACCTGTCCATCTGGCTGAAGAGGCTCAGGGTCCAGGGATACGTTCTGCACAATGACCGCGAACTCACGGTCAGCGACCTGGAAGCCCTCGTGAAGGGACGTATCGCGCTGGACCAGTTGAATAACTGCAGGCTTGACCGGGACATGTAAAGCACAGCAGTCCGTCTCTCATCCCGCCCCTGACCGTCACTCCTGGAACAAACCCTTGCTTTCTCCCGCGGCCTCAAAACGCAACCTGAAGCACCGGCTGCCGCCACCAATCTCATCTCCCTTTCAGCCCCCCTCACGACTGTTGATCGAGCTCATCGTACACAAGTCGGGTAATATCGCGGATCGTCTTTACGAGGGCGCTCTCGTCGTCTCCGCGGACCATGATCCCGAGAAGGAACGGCCTGTGCGGATGATAAATGATGCCGTACTCATGCAGTTGGTACAGCTCTCTCTCCTCGCCGTGTTCCGCTACTGTGACCAGGCGCTTTCCGAACTTGCTCGCGATATCGATGTTCGCGGGAATACCGGAAGCCATCCCCGCACGGAAAGAGGATTTGGACAGGTACCGCAGGGCTTTTTCGGACATCTCTTCGGACAGGTACGATGAATTGAACAGCACGCGGTAGAAAGACGCGTAACCCCGGACCGAAAGGGAATCGGCTTCATCTCGCGGGTTGTATTCCACGTTGAGGTCCTTAAATATCCGGTCCAGCCGCTGGTTCGGGATGTTCGCGCGCAGTAGTGTGTACGCCGAATCGTCATCATAGGCGATCATCCGGAAGATGAGGTCGTTCACGGAGGAGGGTTTTCCCGGTTCGATCGGGGATGGGCTCCCCTCCGGCACCCGTTCACCGGGTGCTCCGGCGGCGAGGGTCAGCGTCCTGCGCAGCACGAGCGGGTTCGACTCGGCCCATTTGAAGTAGGCGATCATGAGGGGCAGTTTCAGGAGGATCTTGG
>Ga0335079_10000653_pt1 | contig 39671 bp, 30 predicted proteins | sample Lox_Sample_33_FD_206719 | JGI IMG/M metagenome (GOLD analysis project Ga0335079, IMG submission 206719) | Soil microbial communities from Loxahatchee National Wildlife Refuge, Florida, United States - Lox_Sample_3.3 | ecosystem: Environmental > Terrestrial > Soil > Wetlands | place: USA...
GTCATGACGAACTGCCGGAGGACGTATCGATCGATCCTGGTCATGGGGTCATACTGTCGTCTGCGCGTTTCCTTCCGGCGGTCTGAGCCATTTCGGAAGGAATTTCCTGAAGAATGCCCATGGTATGGTTGGGGTTTCACGTCCCATCCGTATTGTCAGATACAACCCGAGAACGCTGAGGAAGATGTTCGCCGCCCACATGCCGAACCAGGGGCTGATGTATCCGCGGTCGGCGAGTTTTTCTCCGCCGATCAGCGATGCCCAGTAAATGACGAAGAAGCCAAGACTAAGCGAAGCCGCGACGCCGAAAGTGCCGCGTCGGGCGACAATCCCAAGCGGTGCTCCGATGAACACGAAGACGAGGCATGCCGCCGGTATGGAATATTTCTTGTTGATCTCGACAAGATACGAATCGATTCGCTTCTGATTATAATCGATGAACGAAAGTCCGTTGTTGATCGTTGCCTGCATCATGCGCTCGGTAGCGAGCGCCATACCGATTGCCCGGAGCCGCGTCGTCGGGGCGGTCTGGAGCGAGTGGGGGATCCGCGGATCGAACAACATGTTTCCGACGATCGGCGATGCTGACTGGAAGATCTTCACACTTGCGTCGCGGTCCTGCTCTTCGAGGATACGGACACTGTCCTGCATTGCCTGTGCGCTCAGTTCCCGATCACCGCGATCGATGCTGTTTTCTCCCGTCCGCTCGAAGTCGAATCCTTCAGCACTCATGATGATCCGGTGGCGAGTGAAGTTCATCCTGCGGTACAAGTCCCTGTCGTGAACGCCGACTTGATGTATTTCGCCGTCGAAGAGATCCATGATGAGCTTACGGTAATCCGGTGTAAATGAAACTTTTCCGCGCTGGGCTGTGACTACGACGTCGGTCGTCGGATCGGTGTAATCATAAATCGTGACGCCTTCCAGATCGTTCGAATTCTCGAACGTCTTGCGGACGATAATGCTGTATCCCTGTATGTCCTGAGAAAAGAGCCCGGGCAGAAGCGTGAGCGTCGGCTTCGTGCGCCGAATATCGATCATGAGCACCTTGAACCGGTGGTTTGCTTCGGGAAGGACGTCATTGTTGAAGAGGAGGACGAGATACGTCACCGCAAGCGAAGCAAGAATCACGGGCGCCATCATGCGGTAGAGACTCACGCCGCTCGCCTTCATGCTGGTAATTTCATTTTGCGACGAGAGTTTTCCGAACGCCATAAGAGTGGCAACCAGGACCGCCATCGGTACCGCGAGAACGACCATCCATGATAGGCTTAACGCAAGAAGCTCCGCGATGACCCACGCACTAAGGCCTTTTCCGACAAGCTGATCGACCGCGCGCATGAGAAACTGGAGAAGAAAGATGAAAACCAGAGTCAGGAAGGAAAAAAAGAACGGGCCGACATGCGTCCGGAGGATGTAGAGAGACAGCTTCATAGGGGTGCAATATATGCCGAATTCGACTATTTCACAAACGTTTTTCGGTTCTCAGAAGATGGTGGAATGAGCATCCCCGGAAAAATATGCCTGTGCGACTTTCGTTTTCACCATTTTCCCGTTCTTGGTGTGCGAAAGCACCATCTGTTTGCAATTCATAATGGTTTTTCATACTTTTTACACAGCGGTTTCGTTCGGCTGAAACCAAAATTTTTTTAACCCTCGAAAGGAGCAATTCGTATAGGTTCTTGAGATCGGTTCTGCAGTTGCCGGCCCTGAAGTTTCACACAATCATTCCGGCAGTTGCACTTTGATTCGAAAAACAAGATCGCTATAGAATTGACTCGCTTCCGCGCATACAGATGCTGTGGCGCGCTGGTACTCGCACTCCATTGGGCGACGATACTCGCGTCGATCGCTCTCTTTTCCGTCTCTGCTCAAGCCCAGACCTCCAGTTCCCCTGCGGATTCCCTTGCTCGTCTCGATAGTCTCCGTCGTATAGGTCAGCTTCCTGCGGCAGACACGACCGGTCGACTCCGAGCCGGCTTTCCCGATACCGGCAAGACCGCGTTAAGTGATACCATCAAGATCGATACCACACAGCACTGGGTGGTCTATCTCGACTCGACGGCACGCATGAAAGAGTTCGTCCACACGCGCGATGATCTTCCCGTCGTCGAATTGTTCCCGCATCATACGTATAGTCTCTACCTTCGTGCAACGCCGATGGTCTACCAGCGATCGGTCGATCTGGATACGACCGGGACGTATGTGGCCGTGCATGAAATGGTGAACACCGTCGACGTCAAGGTCCCGCTCCGCATTCCGCTGGACGAGTACATCCATCAACGCTCCGCCGAAGAGGTGCGAAATACCTGGCGGGCACTTGCCGGGAATTACGTCATGCGCCAGAACCGCGACGAGCTCGGCGGATTGCTCGGTAACTTCACCAATATTTCCATTCCGGTTCCGTCGAATCCTTTGTTCAGCAATATCTTCGGAGGCAAAGAAGTTCATCTCAACATCTCCGGCGGTGTCGATATTCAGGGGGCGTTCCGGAGCCAGTCTACGGATCAGTCGACCATTTCCTCCCTGGACCGGTCCAGTACCGAACCTAATTTCAAACAGGATGTTCAGGTCAGCGTGAACGGCACCATCGGGGATAAATTGAATATCCTCGCGGACTGGAATACGACCCGGACATTCGACTATGAGAACCAGCTGAAGATCAAATACACCGGATATGACGACGAAGTCATACAGAGTATTGAGGCGGGAAACGTCTCGCTCCAGACACCGTCGCTAGTCGGCGGCGGCCAGGCACTCTTCGGCATCAAGGGGAAACTGCAGTTCGGCCCCCTGGCTCTGACGGCACTCGTTTCCCAGAAGAAAGGGCAGACAAAGGAGTTCAATGTTTCCGGCGGGGCCACTTCGACCGATATACAGATTTTCCCGCAAAATTACAGTACCAACCACTTCTTCATTGACAAAAGATACGCAGCATATTTCGAACAGCTTCGCAGTGCCGTCGTACCCGTATTGTCCTCGGACATGCTTGCAAACCAGATCATACAGATCAACGTCTACACAACGATTCAGAATGCAACGGCTCTGGTGAATGGCAACGTCTCGGTTGGCCGCGCGTACAGCGATCTCCCGCCACTGACTGCCACACAAAACGGTTACAGACAAACGGATCTTCCTCCGGGGACGGCGCCAGGTACATTCGAGCCGGGTCAATTTGTCCGGCTCACCGTTAACAAGGACTACACGGTTGATCAGTACGGCGGTTTTATCAACCTGAATGTGAGCATTGCAGACAATCAGGTCGTTGCGGTGCAATACGTACTTGCCGGGTCGAACAATAAGCCGGAGACGTGTGGAGGGTTCTTCGTCGACAGTACGGGGAAAACAACGGATACGTTGATTCTCAAACTGCTCAAGCCGCAGTATCTCTCTTCCAATCCAAGCTATCCGGAATGGAACCTGATGATGAAGAATTTCTACCATCTTGGCGTTACCAATGTCAAGAGTGCGGGATTCAGTCTGGATATTTATCGCCGTGTACCGGGCTCTGCGGATGTGGACCAGCTCCAGGGGAAACCCCTGCTCCAGGCGTTCGGCTTCGACCGGTTTGACGCGAACAATCAGCCCAATCCCGACAACCAGTTTGATTTCATCCCGAACCTGACGATTGATGTGGATCATGGCGAGCTGATATTCCCGACACTTCGGCCGTTCGATTCAGCGCTTATCCGCTATTACTCCCGGTTGAACCCGCCCGTCGTCACGCCGGATTCCCTCCTGATCCCTCAGGTGTATGACACGACGTATACAGCGGCGACGGTAGCGCTGGGGAATCTCTACTATATCAAGGCAAAAGCATCGGGCTCGCAAACGAGCAGATTCAACCTGGGTTTTAATATCGTTGAGGGGAGCGTAGTGGTACTCTACAACGGGGTGCCCATGACGCCGAACGTCGATTACACCGTCGACTATATCGTGGGAGAGGTGGTTATCCGGAAACCGGAAGCGCTCCTTCCCGGGGCGAACGTGCAGGTGAAATACGAGCAGAACGATCTTTTCGAGATCGCCTCCAAAACACTGATGGGCGTGCGAGGTGAGCTCGATATGTTTCCCAACACGACTCTTGGCTTCACCGCCATGAGACTCAATCAGGCGACACTGAGCGATAAGGTGCGACTGGACGAAGAGCCGACGGATAACTCGGTGCTGGGAGCGGATTTTTCCACTGGATTCAACCTTCCGTTCCTGACTTCGGCGATTGACGCACTGCCGTTTATCCGGACCAAGGAGATGTCATCGATACGCTTCAACAGCGAGATGGCGTACATGATCCCGAATGCCAATACCAAGACGAGCACGATTCCGGGAGACAATGGCCAGAGCGTTGCCTATATCGACGACTTTGAAGGCGCACTCAAGACCATTCCGCTTCCGGTAAGTTATATCGGATGGTCTCCTTCAAGCGGTCCCGAACAGGATTCCCTCACCCAGTCGGGCTCGGATTCGCTCCGCAACTACACCCGGGCAACGCTCAACTGGTACAACGTCCTTCCCACCGACGTCTTCACACAACAAATCTGGCCGAACCGCCAGACTCGTTCGGGGCAGAACCAGGTGACGGTTCTGAATCTTGATTTCGATCCGAACAGGAGAGGTGTCTACAACTTCTCGCCGAACGTCGATTCGACGCTGCACCGAAAGCAAATACGGGGTTATCCGAACTCCGGGAAATTCGATACCGCTTCCGCCCGTGAACGCAACTGGAACGGCGTGATGCGGTATATCGGGGCGAGCGCCGGAAGCCTGCTCGAACAAAATATTACGACTCTCGAATTATGGGTGAAAGCGGAACCCGATGATCCGAATGATCTGAAAGACGGCAGACTATATTTCGATCTGGGGAGAATCACCGAAGCGGTAATTCCGTTCCCTCCCCATAAGCTCTATTCGGAGGATATGGTCCAGACCCCCTCGAACCCGCAGGGAATTCCGAATGGCGTTCTCAACTACGCCGATGGCGAAGATGTCGGTCTCGACATGCTTTCCGATCCGCAGGAAGCGGTTACGTACGCGGACTTCCTGAAACAGAACAGGGGTGATCCCGATGTGGATCCGGGTGATCCGTCCGGTGATGACTGGACGCCGTACAATAACGGCACGAACCTCACCAAGTTCAACGGAACCGAGGGTAACCATGCCGATCCCGCCGGCCTGCTTCCGAATACCGAGGATCTTAACGGCAATGCGTCTCTTGATGAAGACGATGAATATGCCGAATATGCTCTGACACTTGATACCACGGGGAATCCCTACCATGTCGGCGGACAGGGCGGATGGTATCAATACAAAATTCCGCTGCTGCTGCCTCAGCATACATTCCCGAACAGCGAAACGGTCACCTCGATACTCCAGAATGTCCAGTACTTCCGTGTCTGGATTTCCGGGTTTGCGAGCCCCGTGAGGATCCGCATCGCGGAGATGAATATTATCGGCAACCAATGGACGCCGGTGCGGCAAAACGATTCAGTCCTGCAGGTCTCTGCCGTCAATATCGAAGATAATCCCGATTATGCGGATGAGTGGGGACAGATGGGCATTATCCGTGAGCTCGACCGCACTGACCCGAGTCAGGTCATTGCAGGAAACGAGCAGTCGCTCGCGCTCCTCCTCACGGATCTCCCGTTCGACTCAGCCCGCGAAGCGACAAAATATTTTACCGTTCGTCCGCTGGATCTCTTCAATTATTCAACGCTGAAGATGTTCGTTCATGGAGACCACACCTGGACGTATCTTTCCGAAGGAGAGCACGATGCGGAGATCTATCTCCGGTTCGGAACCGATTCACTCAACTATTATGAATACCGGGAACCAATTCATCAGGGTTGGAATGTCGGATTCAATGACATCACGGTTGAATTCGAAAAATTGACTGCTCTGAAAACAGCACGGGATTCGATCAATCAATACAAATCTGAAACTGTGATCGGTGGACCGCCGGGTGCGGTTTATGGCGTGAAGGGCAATCCGTCACTGCGCCAGGTCTATCAGATTACGATCGGAATCATCAATACCGGAAGGAGTCCGACCCTGACGGGTCAGGTCTGGGTGAATGAGCTTCGGGTAGTGGGGGTGGATAACTCCCATGGCCTGGCATACAAAATGGACACGCAGATCAAGCTGGCGGATTTTGGAAGTGTCTCGGCGAACATCACGAGCACCGATCCGTATTTTCATGCCCTTGATCAGAGGTTTGGTTCGCAGACATCGACGATCAACTGGTCGGTGAATGCGAGCGCATCGCTGGACAAGTTCTTTTCGCCCGACTGGCAGGGGACCTCGATCCCCATCGGTTATTCACACACGGAACAGCTCATCAAGCCGAGATATCTTCCGAACTCGGATGTCGTGGTGACCTCTGCCGCGGCGCTGGCGCAACAACGCGCGCTCGATTCCGCCAAAACATCCCAGCAGGCATCACAAATCGGCAATGATCTGATCACATCGTCGCAGACGCTGAGCGTCCAGAACAGCTATTCGCTCTCGAATCTCCGGATTGTTTTCCCAACACAGGCATGGTATATCCGGGATACGTTCAGCAAGCTTTCGTTTGCCTTCACCTACAATAATGCCAAGTACCGCGATCCGACGATCACCGAGCGGAGTTCCTGGCTCTGGAATGTCCGTGTGAATTATGCCGTCAATCTGCCAACGGATTATTACGTCCAGCCGTTCCATTCACTGTTCAACGGGCTCTTCATTCTGGATGATTTTAAAGACTGGCGGCTGTATTATATGCCGGTGATGAACCTTTCCGGAAGCGCGGGAGGAGACCGCTCACGGAGTTACCAGATTTCCAGTATTCAGGGTGCCCCTCCGCTCGAAAGCCGTCTGTTTGATGCTTCGAAGTCCGTCGGCTTTGGCTGGAAGCTCACCGAGGGCGGGCTCACAAATATCTCCGGCGATTACGGGCTTTCGATATCCCGGAATCTCCTTCCTCTCGACAACGACAGCGTCGGTGGACGGAGCTTTGGAAGTCTGATTCACAATCTCTTTTTCGGCGGAAGAGACGGGCAATATGGTCAGCGCATAACGGTCAACACCAGGCCCAAAATCCCGAACATCCTGGATATTCCGAAATACCTTGATGTCAGCGGGACCTATGCGGTGAACTATGCCTGGCAGAATTCTTTCCAGGAGGGTGCCGGCGATCTGTCGAAGAGCGCGGGCTGGGATAACAACATCAACATGAACTTTACTTTCCGGTTGAAATCACTCATCGATCCTTGGTTTGAGTCATCTGATGAGCCGACACCACCACAGGGTCAGTATCAGCCGCCGAGCAAGCAGTCGGACACGACACACAAAGGGGCGCCGGATACATCAAAGGCGGGCGGCTCGGCGAAGAAGCTGCTGCCGCAGCTCAAGTCGCTTGCCCGTGCGTTCATCAAGGTTCCGTTCCTCGATTACGAGAGTATTGCAATCACCTTCACGCAGACGAACCGGACAGGAAGCGGCGGTGTGCTTGGGACGACCGGTTTTCAAAATTTCTGGGGGCGTCTCCCGTTCCAGGGCTCGACCATCGAAAACGGTCCATCGCGCCTCTATCAGCTCGGACTGATCTCTGATCCGAGCGGGACACTGCAGTTCGCTCCCTCATCCAGCTTCCCGTTCTTTCACTGGAACGTCATTCCAGGGCCTCGTGCAGTCAACGGGAATCTCACCGACCAGTTCTCTGAAACCAACAATCTGGCACTGCGCACGACCCGGCCCCTCTGGACGGGAGCCACGCTGGAACTCAATTGGAAAGTCGGCTGGCAGTTCAGTAAGACAACGACCATCACGACAGATTCCATCTATGGCATTCCGACCCCCAGTGTGCCCCAGACATCGGGGAGCATTGAACGGTCGTATCTTAGTCTTCCTCCGTTCCTGTTATTCAAAGTCCTGAAGAGCAACCTGGAAGAGGTCGGCAAACAATACGACCAGGTCGATAAGACACTTCCCCAGGCCGAGCTCAATGCCGCTCTCGCACAGTCGTTCGAGAAAGGACTCGAAGCGCTCCCGTTCCTGAACAAGGTGTTCGGAGAATATATGCCGCGGGCCAACTGGACGCTGCGGTGGGACGGGATCGAGAAGGTTCTCGGCATCAGCTCGATTGTCGATCGGTTGTCACTGGAACATGCCTATTCCTCAACCTTCCATCGCGATTACCGGTCGTATGCCGGAGTAGGCGAGGAGACCGACGACGAGCGCGTAACGTACGGCTTTGCCCCGCTTGCCGGAATTACGGCATCGTTCAAGGAGCTCTGGAAAGGAACCATGTCCGGGACGTTCCGCTATAATACCACCACCGCGTATGATCTGAATCTTGCTTCCACGCCGCCCGATATCGTCGAAACGTTTTCTCAGGAAATTTCCTTCTCTCTCACTTATTCGCGCAAGGGATTTTCCTTCCCGCTCTTCGGTCTTAATCTCTCGAACGATGTCGACCTCACGATGACATTCTCTCTCACAAAAAATACGCGCCAGCGGTATGACCCGACGACTCTTTCATCCGATCAGACCGGAGTGCCGCTCGACGGAAGTACGCAGACGAACATGGAACCGAGCATCCGGTACGTGTTAAGTACGCGCGTGACGGCATCGCTCTACTACAAATACTCCAACACTTCTCCCGCCGCAGGCGGTTCACTGATCTTCGGCACCACTTCGAACGAAGCCGGTGTCAACATCCATATCTCCATCTAATCGGGATTTCATCGGATTCCTTGCTAATCCCTTGAAGTAGTACTTTGACTCTCGGCATAGAAATGTTTATTTTTTAGGAGATTATATGTCCACAATGACCGCAACAAAAGGAAAAATACTCTGGGTTGATGATGAAATCGAGCTGCTCCGTTCACACATTCTCCTCCTTTCCGAAAGAGGGTATACGGTGGAGACGGCCACAAACGGGGAAGACGCCCTTGATCTGGTAAAATCCAGAGCATTCGATCTGGTTTTTTTGGATGAAATGATGGCGGGGATGGGAGGACTCGAAACCCTTTCCCAAATGAAGGATCTGCGCCCCGAACTTCCGGTCGTGATGATCACAAAAAATGAGGATGAAGGCCTCATGGAAGAAGCGATCGGCGTGAAGATCAGCGACTATCTTACCAAACCCGTCAATCCAAGCCAGGTTCTTCTTGCCTGCAAAAAATTTCTCGAAGGGAAAAAGATTACCGGTGAGCATGTTTCACGGGATTATACGAAGGAGTTCAGCGACATCTCCCTTGCTCTTCATAATCCCCTTGGTCCAAACGAATGGATAGCGCTCTATGCGAAACTTGTCGACTGGTCTCTGGAAATGGACCGTCACCCGGAACTGGGGCTCACACAAACCCTTAACGATCAGATCAAGGAATGCAATATTCAGTTCTCGAAATTCGTCGAGAAGAATTACCGGAACTGGATCGAGCAGGAAAAACGGCCCGTGCTTTCGAGGGATGTGGTTGACCGCTTTCTCATTCCGGAGCTCAAGGAAACCGACAGCTCGGTCTTCTTTTTTGTGATTGATTGTCTGCGCCTTGACCAGTGGATGGGGATGGAGACGGTACTGCGGGATTATTACGACATCACGCGCAATTATTATTATTCGATTCTTCCGACGGCGACGCCGTACTCGCGGAACACAATATTCAGCGGCGCGTGGCCCGATGAGACGGAAGTGCGCTTTCCGGAAATCTGGGAGCAGTGGGAAGACGACGACAACAGCCGCAACAGGTATGAGCATCAGTTTCTCGATAAGCTTCTTGAGCGAAGAAAAATTCAACTTAAACCCGATTCAAAATACGTCAAAATTCTGGATGCTGAGTTCGGCAGGAGTATCGAACAGAATATCACGTCCTATGCAAAGAACCGCCTCACCGCGGTGGTGGTGAATTTTGTCGATATGCTTGCACACGGCCGGTCCGACTCCCAGCTTCTCAAGGAAATCGCTCCGGATGAAGCGGCATACCGGTCGCTGACGGCATCCTGGTTCAACCATTCGTCGCTCCTCGGCATGTTGAGGACACTTGCCAAACAGAAGAACGTCACCATCATTCTGACAACCGATCACGGAAGCATCCGGAGTCTCCGGGGAACGAAAGTCATCGGAGACCGGGAAGCATCCACCAATCTCCGCTACAAGTACGGCAGAAATCTCAAGGTTGACGAGCGCCATGCGATATTCGTCAAGAATCCGTCGGACTTCCGGCTCCCGCGGCGGAGCGTGACGGTGAATTATCTCATCGCGAAGGAAGATTACTACTTCGTCTACCCGACGGATTATCACAAGTATCTCAATCAGTATCGTGACAGCTTCCAGCATGGTGGGGTTTCTATGGAAGAGATGATCCTGCCGGTTGTGAAACTGAAACCGAAGCAGTAGCAGTAGATAATTTCATGCCTTCGTATCTTACATATAGCGTTGAGGAAACTCTCCGTGTCGGACGGGAGTTCTCGAAGCGGCTGCATCCGGGAAGCACCGTGGCACTGTATGGCGATCTCGGAACAGGCAAGACCCATCTGATCAAAGGCATCTGCGGCGGACTCGGCGTGCACGAGCATGTTGCGAGCCCGACATTCACCATCGTCAATGAGTACGTTCACGGAGATGTCAAAGTCTGCCACATCGACTGTTACCGTTTGAAATCCGAGAAGGAACTTGTTGATGTGGGATTTGAGGAATACATTTCGAGACGGAATATCGTCCTGATCGAATGGGCTGACCGTGTGCAGTCCCTGCTCCCTCCGGTCCGGTTCGACATTCATCTGTCGTTCGGCACGGACTCCCGGACGAGGGAAATTCTTATCGAAGAACATTCATTCGAACCTGCATGAACGTTTTGGGTATTGAGACCGCAACATCGATATGTGCCGCGGCGGTGATGTCAGGAGAGACTGTTGTGGCAGAATGCTCTCTCGAGGCGCCGCAGGTTCACTCGGAGAAACTCCTTCCCCTGATCGATGAATGTCTGAAAACAGCTCAGTTCGGCCTCGCAGAGCTCGACGGGATTGCGATTTCGATCGGTCCGGGATCATTCACCGGACTGCGCATCGGGTTGAGCGTTTCAAAAGGTCTTGCGTTCGCCTCCGGAAAGCCGCTCCTTGCTGTTCCGACACTCGAGGCGCTTGCTCTCAAGGCCTGCCATCACGGTGACGCCCTGAGCGGGGAGTACATTCTCTCTCTTCTTGATGCACGCCGCGACGAAGTGTATTGCGCACTCTATCGATGGGATGGCGTTCATCTGACTACCTGCAGGGGATCTGAGTCGCTCACTCTTCAGGGACTCTTATCTGTGCTTCCGGGCGATGGTCGCATTCTTGTTGCCGGGGATGGGGAAACAAAGTTTCTGGATTCTCTCTCCTCTGCGAATGCACCTGAATTGCAATCAAGAATTCGCCGGTCAGAGGCCCGGTGCAGCGGAGCGGCTGTTGCCGCAATCGGGATGATGCATCTGGAAGCCGGTGAAATCGCTGAGATCAAATCTCTTCAACCGTTCTACGTCAAGGAATTCTATACTGTTGCAAAACCTCAAACAACCCAGGTGATACTCTGATGGCATGGTTCCGACGGTCGAAAGCGAGCATTGAGACGCCGGCTCCCCGCAAGGATGCACCCGAGGGGATGTGGACGAAGTGCGAGGGCTGCGGCGAGATCATTCATCGCAAACAGCTTGAACAGCAGGTTTACACCTGTATTAAATGCAACTATCATTTCCGGATCGGAAGCAAGGAATACATTTCGGTTCTGGCAGATGAAGGGTCATTCAAAGAGCTCGACCGGAAAATGCGCTCCGTGGATCCCCTGAGCTTTACCGACACGAAGGCATATCGCGATCGCGTCAAGGAATCGATGCGCAAGACAGGGTTGTTCGATGCGGTCCGGACCGGAACCGCGAAGATCAATAAGATCCCGTGTGTGATTGCGGCGATGGATTTTTCGTTCATCGGAGGAAGCATGGGGTCGGTGGTGGGAGAGAAAGTTGCCCGTGCAATTCTGAAAGCCCTCAAGACCAAACGGCCTCTCGTCATTGTTTCTTCCAGCGGCGGCGCGCGTATGATGGAAGGAGCCCTGTCTCTCATGCAGCTTGCCAAGACCAGTGCGCGGCTCGGACAGCTGGCAGATGCTGGCATTCCGTTCATTTCCGTGATCACCGATCCCACAACCGGCGGCGTGACTGCAAGCTTTGCGATGCTGGGAGATGTCAATCTTGCCGAGCCGGGAGCGCTGATCGGATTTGCCGGTCCGCGCGTCATCAAACAGACGATCGGCAAAGATCTTCCCCCGGGATTTCAGCGCGCGGAATTTCAACTCGAACACGGCTTTGTCGATACCGTCGTTCACCGCAAAGATATGAAAGAAACGGTGACGAAATTTCTGCAGTATATGTGGGAGTGATGCCGCATGAAGAAATATTAACTTGTCTCACCGCATGACAATCCATATCATAGGAGTACCGATGGATCTCGGATCCGGAAGACGCGGGGTCGATATGGGACCATCTGCGATCCGGATTGCCGGCGTTCACGAACGGCTTCGAGACCTGGGATACCGCGTCGTTGATGAAGGAGACCTGACCATCAGGACGCAGGAAGAGCAGCGGGTGAAAGATCCGCGTGCCAAGTATCTCCCGGAAATTGCCCGTGTCGTCAAGATTCTGCAGACGAAGGTTTTGAAGGCGATGCGGAAGAATCAGTTTCCCCTTGTTCTCGGCGGAGACCATTCGATCGCCATCGGAACTATCAGCGGCATTGCAAGCTTCGCCCGTCAGCGAAAAGGAAAAGTCGGAGTCCTGTGGATTGACGCCCACGGCGACTTCAACACGCCCGAGAGTTCGCCCTCGGGAAATATTCACGGCATGCCGCTTGCCGTCTGCTGTGGAATCGGACCCCGCTCGCTGCGTGCCGTCGGTGGAAATTTCCGGAAGGTCGATCCGGAGAATGTTGTCATTATCGGGTTGCGCAACGTCGACCGCAAAGAGCGGGAACATCTTATTGATCTTGGCGTGAATGTGTTTACGATGGAAGAAATCGACAAGTTTGGTGTTCACCGCGTGATGAAGAAGGCACTGCAGAAGTTTGAGGACACGGTTGATTATCTGCATGTCAGTTTTGACCTGGACAGTGTCGATCCGGTCTATGCCCCCGGCGTCGGAACCCCCGTCAAGGGCGGTCTCGATTACCGGGAAGCACATCTCATTATGGAAATGCTGGCCGAGTCGAAAAGAGTGACGTCGCTCGAGCTGGTCGAGGTGAATCCGATTCTTGATAATCGCAACCAATCAGCTGAATTTGCCGTAGAATTAGTACAATCGATATTCGGGAAAAAGATCCTGTAAGAGGAGATGCATGAAGAAGAACATTGGGGGATGAAGAGCCGGTGAGACGATCGTATTTTGCCGACAAGGAATTTGGCAGAATTCGAACGAGCGCGCTTGTGATCAGCATTGTTCTTCACGGGTTGATCATTTTTGGATTGATGTATCACGCGGAGCAACAGGCAGAACTTGCGAAAGAGGAACAATTGAAATTCGGCAGCAGCGGGGGTGGAGGTGGTGAAGGTGCGAATGAGGACATGATCCAGTTTGGATCACAGGGAAGCACTGAAAACGAGAATGGAATCGAGTCGATCTCGGGGCTGCAGCTGACGTTGCTCCAAATCCATGTCTACGATGATGCTGTTCACGCCACACCTGTCCTGCAGGTTGAAACCATAAAGCCGAAACTCAAACCGCGGAAATCAAAACCACAACCGATTCTTGCAGATAATTTGCCCACACGCTGGGTTCGGCGCGGTACGGGCCCCGGCACTGGCGGTGGAACCGGCGGCGGTAATGGAGGCGGGATCGGTCCGGGAAACGGTTTCTCCATCGACTGGGGCGGTGCAGGCTCCCGGCGACTGCTGAGTGGAAAGATCCCGAAGTATCCGGAGGGAACCAATAAACAAATGACGGTGATCCTGCGGTTCGCCGTCCTCCCCGATGGCACGGTTGATGCCATCGTACCAACCCGTAAGACAGATGAGCGTCTCGAAGGTGCGGCGATTGCCGCTCTCAGGACGTGGCGGTTTGATCCTCTTCCTCCCCAGATCGACCAGAAATCACAGGTCGGTACAGCAACATTCACATTCAAAATAGAATAACAACCTGAAAGGACGCTACTCGCGATGGAATGTTATGGCAGACGACTTTGGACACTCTTTACTCTCATCATTCTTGCCTATCTTCTCACCGATCCTCTTGAGGCACAACAATCTGCCGGTTTGCCGGTCTGGTGGTACGGCGGAGCGGTGGGGCCGAATCTCAATTCGTACAGCTCATCCGTCCAACAGCTGAATTCCACTACCCGGACCGCGCAGCCCTTTACCGGGGGTTCCGGAGCCGGCACCTTTCTGGCACCGATGATTGAGTATCGTCCGAACAGGACGTGGGGCGGCATGCTCTCGCTCGGGTTCGACGGCCGCAGCGGCTCATTCGATAATGTGGGCAACGCGACACTCAAGACCTCAATGAATTACATCTCTCTCGAACCGAATGTTCGCTATTCTCCGTTCGACGTGGATTTCTACTTTTTCGGCGGGCCGCGACTGGGATTCAATGTCGCCAAGACGTTTACGTATACTCCATCCGGAGGTTCCTCAACGGAGGCAGAATGGAGCGGCATCCGAAGTGCCGCAATCGGGATTCAGCTCGGAGCAGGATATGAGTTTTCGGTAACTCCTGCACAGAATACGCTGCAGATTCATCTTTCCCCGTTCGTGTCAGGACTGTTCGGACAGGGACCACGGTCTGAAGAATCATGGTCGCTCGTCACCCTGCGCGCAGGGCTGGCTGTGCTCTTTGGGAACTCTGCCTTCGGGACTTCAGAGAATGAGGGTGTAGGCGAAGTACAGTTTTCCGCGCGTCCTCCCAGAATTATTCCCAACGCGCGAACTGTCCGCGAAACCTTCCCAATGAGGAATTATGTGTTTTTTGATGAGGGATCGAATGTCCTGCCCTCGCGATACGTCACGCTGACGAAGGAACAGGCGTTAACATTCAAAGAAGAGCAGCTTCTGCATCCCGAGCCGAAAGATCTCACCGGGAGATCACGCAGACAGATGGTGACGTATCACAACATTCTGAATGTCCTTGGCGACAGGATGCGCCGGTACACCGAGGCAAAGGTTACGCTTCTCGGGAGCGCCGAAGAAGGTGCTACGGCTGGACAATCACTTGCGGAAACGATCAAGCAGTATCTTGTCTCGGTATTTGGGATCGATCCGATTCGGATCACCACGCAAGGTGCCGTGAAGCCGCCGATTCCCTCGCACGAACCTGGCGGAACACGCGATCTCGAACTCGTGAAACCCGAGGACCGGAGAGTGGAAATTTCCAGTTCCGTGCCGGAAATACTGGATCCCGTGCAGATCGTCTCGCTGGAAGAGGATCCGCTGGAGAGCGATGTCTTTCTCAATGTTCCCAATGCAGAGACACAGCTGGCATCGTGGACCGTCGCGGTCAATGACGAGCAGGGTGCGGTACAGCGATACGGTCCCTTCACTTCCGATCAGGCGCGCATTCCGGGAAGAACCATCCTCGGCAATCTCCCGCAGGGAACCTTTACGCTCACACTGGAGGGGCAGACCAAAAGCGGCGGGGTCATAACGAAAGAGCAGACGATCCGCCTGGTGCGGTCGAGTGAGCCGGAAGAAGCGCCCGGATATCGCTTCAGCATCCTCTTTGAATTTGATCAATCAAAGACGGTAGCAACGTACGAGCGTTTCCTGACGGAGACGGTTGCACCGCTCATTGCTGACGGAAACTCCGTCATCATTCACGGCCACACGGATATTGTCGGGGAAGAGAGCCATAACCTTGCGCTCTCCCGTGAACGTGCCCAGCAAACCATGGCTGCCCTCGAGCGTGAGCTTACGAAAGCCGGTAAAACGCACGTGAAGTTCGACACGTACGGTTTCGGCGAAGATGTTCGCCGCGCTCCATTTGACAACAAGCTTCCCGAAGAACGCTTCTATAATAGAACGGTGATCATCGACATCGTTCCGGAGTAACCGGGGCTTGCGATCCATGCCCACATGGGTGTCTTCTCCCGTATTTGCGGCAGTGTTGTTCCTTGCCCTGACGGGTGGCGTCGTACGGGGCCAGGTCCCCGATGTACGTTCCACTGCGCAGCCGGATAATCTCGGTCCCGCCGACCAGTGGGTTTCCATCAACGGATATCACGTTGCGCGTCAGGAGCTGGAAAAGGTCTTCCCGCAGCTTCGGACAGCAGGCGACCGCCGTGATGCTTCCTTTCTCCTGATGCAGTGCTCATTTGAAGATCAGCAGTACGAAGATGCGTTCGCGTGGAGCGCTGTGTATCTGCATGATTACCCGAACGACGGACGTTATCCCTCTGCTCTGTTTATCCATGGTATCAGCGCTTTCCAGACGCACCGGCTTTCCGATGCGCAGAAGTCGCTGAGTGCGTTTATCAATTCGTATCCCGCGCATCCGAAGATCGGCGCCGCGTATTTCTGGAGGGCAATGGGGATGCTGGATGAAGGAAACTCAGCGTCTGCGGAATCAGATCTCCGGCAGGCGTATGAAAATTCACCCGGTTCTGCCTACCGTGATGTAGCTCTCTCGGGCTGGGCTCTGTCTCTGGAGCGTCGCGGGGCGTATGCCGAAGCGATCCCTCAGCTTGAAAAATTCCTGAATGAATTTCCTTCCAGTTCACTGGTACCCAGCGTACGGATTCGTCTGGCATCGCTTCTCATGAGGATGGGTGAAACCGGAAAGGCGGCAGAAACTCTTCAGGGCACAAAGCCCCCGGGAAGAGAAGCAGAGGAGTACTCGCTCTTACGCGCAGAAGCAGACCTTCGCCTTCATCAGTATGAAAAGGGGCAAATAGAATACGAGAATTTTGTCCGCGATTTCAGCGGTTCCTCATATGCCCGCAATGCCTGGTTCAGCATTGCCTGGGCGCGCACGAAGAGAGGTGATCCGGCAGGCGCCCAGGGAGTGCTCGATTCGCTTGCAAAAGGAAACGATTCCCTTGCTTACGAATCTCTCTACCAGAGCGGCGTCCTCGCCTTGTTGCGCGATCGTCCTTCTGATGCGGATGTTCGGCTGAGTGCGCTGATCGACCGCTCTCCCTACGATGATCTGGCAGAACGCTCGTACTACCAGCTCGGGCTTCAGAATTACCGGGAAAACCGACCGCTGGATGCCCGCCGCTACTTTGAGCTCGCAGCGCGGATGTTTCCCGGAAGCAGCCGCCGTCCGGAGTCCTTCCGTATGCTCGGCGAAACAAATGTGGTGCTGGGCGATTTTTCAAACGCAGAGTATGATTTTGGTCAGGTTCGCCGCCTCGGTGGATCCGGCGAGCTGCTCTCCCGGTCAATGTATCAGCAAGGTGTTTGTCTCTACCATCTCGGGAGATTCAAGAGCAGCGCAGAATTATTCAAACAATTTCTCGATCGGTTTCCGCAGGATGCTCGGGTGGGAGAAGTAAATGTCTGGATGGCTGAGGCACTTTTCCAGGATTACCGCTTCGATGAAGCCGAGGAAGCATACGCAAAGGCCCTTCGCTTGTTTCCTTCCAATCCCAAACGCGCTGAAGCCGCGTACGGCATCGCGTGGTCTCTGTTTGAGGAAAAAAAATTCGCGGAGGCTGCGGACAACTTTGACCGTTTCACGAGAGATTATCCCGACAGCAGGCACATGCTCGATGCGTCGCTGCGGAAGGCGGATTGTTACTTCTTCATGGGACAGTACGATAAAGCGAGTCAGTTGTATGCCTCGCTCGCTTCCAACCGGACCGACAGCCGTACAATAGAGTATGCGGAGTTCCAGGTTGCGATGTCGTATATACAACGGGGCGAATCAGACCGGGGGATTCAGGAGCTTCGGAATTTTCTCGTAACATTTCCGCAATCGATCTACGACGAGGTAGTTCAGTTCAATATCGGGTGGGAATATTTTTCGCGGGAGGAATATCCGCTTGCCATAGCAGAGTTCCGGACGCTGATGCAGAAATATCCGTACAGCCAGCTCCTTCAGCGCGTCATCTTCAATATGGGCGATGCGTTTTATAATCTGAAACAGTACGACAGTGCACGTGTCTATTACCAAAGTGTCATTCGGGATTTTCCACAAAGCCTGCTTGTTTCGGACGCGATCAACGGGCTGCAGTTCACGTACGAAGCACAGGGGAAACCCGCCGGTGCACTCGCGGAAATTGATACCCTGCTGCGAAGCCGTGCGATTCAAACTCCCGCGGAAGAGCTTGAGCTGCGCAAAGGAGACATTCTTTTTGGCGAGGGAGATTTCGGGTCTGCAGTTCAGGAGTATCATCAGGTGCTTGGCGGAAAACCTTCACATGCCGTGAAGGCAAAAGCCCTTCATCAGTTAGGCCGGGCATATGAACTGGAAGACAATCTCCCGCGTGCAATCACATACTATAAACAGGTATCGAAGGATTTTGCCGATGTCGACGTTGCTCCCGCAGCTACCCTCGAACTTGGCATTGCGTACGTCAAGCAAAAAGCGTATGCCGATGCCGCGACGACGCTGAAGCCGTTTGAAGCTGCATTTCCCTCTTCGCCGCTTGTCTCCGAGGCAGAGTATTATTACGGCGTGGCACTCGCACACGGCGGTAACGATGCCGCGGCCATGAATCAATTTCAGAAGATTCTGGACAAATCACCGACAGACGTCTTTGCGGACAGGGGGCGTCTCGAGATTGCCGAAATTCTCCGCGGACGAAAGGAGTATCGCGCCGCTATTGATACGCTTGCCGGAATTCTCAACCGCCGCAGTGATGATATTGCCGCAGAGGCACTGAACACCATCGGCGACGATTTTCTTGCAATGCGAAAGTACAAGGATGCTCTGCAATCCTACAATGACGTCATCCGGCAGTATACGGATTTCCCGCTGATGATCGATCGCGCGCGCCTGGGCCTCGGAACTGCCTATGAAAAGCTTGGTGAGCGCATACAGGCGCGAGCCGCCTATCAGGAACTCCTCCAATCGGGAGTCGACCCGGTCCTTAAGAATGAGGCACAACAGCGCCTGAGGAAATTGAAGCGATGAGAATAGCCCCGATCATCTCCGGAATTCTGATTGCCGTTTCCGTATCTGCCGGTCAGGAACAGGCGGCAATCACCGATACCTCGGGTATGCCGAGACTTGAGATTCCTGAGATCACCATCATTGGGAAGAAAGCCATCACTCTCCCGTTTGCGAGAAAGGGAGAAATCTACGATGTTGATATCTACAAGGTCCCGCCGCCGGATTCTACGCTCCTGCAGGACCGGCCGCCAATGCCGCTTCCCGTCGGACGGCTTCCGCGGTATGATGAACCGCTCGTTCCGCTTCACTACTCGGTCGAAGGTTCTCTCGGCAGCTATTTCACCGGCGGAGCCCGCGGATATCTCGATTATACGGGAAATCGATGGGGAATTTCCGGCAACGCCGGTTTCGACGCGACTCAGGGACACACCGATCATGCTTCAGGATCCGCAGTCGGTCTCGAGACTCACGGGCATGCCCTAATCGATGCGGGGACAGGGGAGACAGGCGCTTTTCTTCTCAACGGAGGAATACTTCTCCGCCACGAGGTCTACGGACTCTTCGGAGCCCAGGATCCATCTACCGATCGCACGCAGAATTCAACCACGCTGTCACTCGGCGCGGGCACCCTCGGGCAGGATGTGAATGCGGTCAATTTCCGGCTCGCGGCGAACTTCCTCTCCGTCTCGGATGACCGCTCCGGTGTCGACTCATCGGTATCTACCGTTTCACCCGAAGTTTCTGCATCCTTGCGGACAAAAGCGGGCGTCGTCGGCTTGTCGTCAGACTTCTCATTCCGGAGCTCGTCTCTTGATTACGCGCATCCTGTTGAGCTTCCGTCACTCCTGGATTTTTCTGCCGGGGCAGAATGGAGCCCGGTCGACCGCATCTCTCTGCGTGTTGGCGGAACTTATGATGAGGGAAGCACAAGCAATGGAGATAACCGCTCGATTCTTGCCCCGTTCGGGGAAGTGAAATGGGAAATTGATCAGGACCGGTCGTTCCGGTTCTGGATCCGGCCCTCGATGGATTTTCGTTCATACGGGGACTTCCTCCATGAGAATCCGTATCTTTCAAGAGAACTTGATATCCGTCCGGAACGCGCTCCCGTTCATTTCGGCGGGACATTCTGGTATAATGCCGGTCTCCTTTCATTGGAGATCAACGGCTCGTTCTCAAAAACATCCAATACTGCAGTGACCATCGCACAGGGCAGTACGCTGATTCTGAATTATGTCGATGCGTCGAAACTGGTCGTACGGGGGGATGCGACCCTGCGGGTCGAAAACGATCTGCTTCTCCTCCTGTTTGGCGTTGTACAGCCCTCGGTTGAAGACGGGACAACCACGCAGCTCCCCATGGTGCCGCTGGTCAAACTCGGCGGAAGGGCTGAATCATCACTCGGAACCCCCCTGAACTTCTGGTCCACGGCAGAATACTGGAGCAAGCAGAATGTCGATCTGGCGGGTTCCACAACGCTCGGTGATCGCGTGCTCTTTGGTGTCGGAGCATCGGGCCGCATTGCCGGCAGGGTGGTACTTTCCGGGAGTATTGAAAATCTCTTCAATACTGCGTACAATTGGTGGAACGGCTATATTGCACCAGGTCGCCAGTTTATGCTCAACGCGAGAGTCAACCTCCAATGAAAATTGTTGCCGCCATACGTGAGATGCAGGATATCGCTCGCGGGCAGCGATTAAAGGGAGACACGATCGGGTTTGTTCCCACCATGGGATTTCTTCACGAAGGGCATCTCTCCCTGATTCGCCTGGCGAAAAGCCGGGCGGACAAGATCATCACATCGATCTTTGTTAATCCCACACAGTTCGGTCCGGGGGAAGATTTCTCACGGTATCCCCGCAATCTCAAAGGTGATACGCAGCTTGCGGATTCCGCGGGGAGCGATTATCTCTTTGTCCCCGAAGGTGCCGACATTTATCCTGAAGGATACGGAACATTCGTCCAGGTTGAAGAGATGACAGCCGTCCTGGAAGGTAAATCCCGCCCGACACATTTCCGCGGCGTGACGACGGTAGTGGCAAAGCTGTTGAATATCATTCAGCCGGACGTTGCCGTATTCGGTCAAAAAGACGCGCAGCAGGTTGTCGTCATCAAAAAAATGGTGAGAGACCTGAATATGGGCGTCGAAATCGTCGTCGGTCCAATAGTGCGCGAACCTGATGGACTTGCAATGAGTTCCCGAAACGTGTATCTTTCACCGACAGAACGGACGGAGAGCAGAGTCCTCTATCAGTCTCTGCTGCAGGCGCGTGACCTGGTGCTCAAAGGGGAGCGTAGGGGTTCTGTAGTCATCGATGCCATGAAGAAGACCATCTCGACCGTACCCTCTGCAGCTATCGATTATATTTCCGTTTCAGACCCGGAAACACTCCGGGATATCTCCACAATAAAGGAGGGATCGAGCGTGCTCGTATCCCTGGCTGTACGCTTCGGTACCACCCGATTAATCGACAACATTCTTCTGACAATATCATAACACCTATGCCCGATGGATCGAAAGTTGTGCCACTGGCGGTGATTATTATGGCTGCGGGGAAGGGGACGCGCATGAACAACCCTGACATGGCAAAGGTCATGTATGAGATCGAGGGAAAGCCGATGGTGGAGTATGTCGTTGATCTTGCCACGACCCTCAGGGCGGAACGCATCCTCGTGGTTGTGGGATGGCAGAAAGAATCGGTCATTGGGCATTTGTCGGAGAAGAACCCCGCGGTCGAGTTTGTTGAACAAACGAAGCAGCTCGGCACCGGTCATGCGGTTCTCCAGACCTCGGAGAAGCTCGCGGGATTTGATGGAGATGTTCTGGTGCTCTCGGGCGATGTTCCGCTTCTCACGGAAAAGACTGCGAAGGCGCTTATCGGATATCACCGCGCGAGCGGGGCGGTGGCGACAATCCTCACGGCAGAAGTTGACGATCCATCAGGATACGGCCGGATCGTCCATAATGAGGATGGAAGCGTGAAGAAGATCGTCGAACACAAAGACGCTTCGAAAAAAGAGATTTCCATCCGGGAAATCAATTCCGGCATTTATTTGTTTACAAAAGAGAAGCTCTTTGATTGTCTGGAGCGTCTGTCGCCGAATAATGCGCAGGGCGAGTACTATCTGACGGACATTTTTGAAATGTTCTGGAAAAACGAATGGCGGGTATCGGCGGTGAAAGCCCTTGACGCCGTGGAAGTTATGGGCATCAATGATCTTCAGCAGCTCGAGGTTGCACGAAAAATTGTCGCCTCGCGCCAGACCGCGTGATGGGTTGACAATAGAACCGTTTTTCTGTATAATGCAGGTGATAAACAGGGACAGTCGATGAAGAAACTGCTGTTGATACTGATGGTCTGCGGTGTGAGTGTCGGAAACGCGCAATTCAAGTCTCAGCTCGATGAACAGACGTCCGCTTCGCAATCACTTGTTCATCCTGCGCCAACCATCAGCAGTCTCCTCGGCTTCTTCAATCCCGCAAATTTTTCGATGCGGCAGAATCTTTCGTACAGTTATATTTCGGCGGGAGGATCGGGACTCTCTGTGGCTTCCTATACCAACAGCATGTTTTATAAGATCGCCGATCCGCTGAATGTCCGGTTCGATCTTACACTTCAGGGAACTCCCTTCGGCGCATCGACACCGTTTCAAAGCGCGCTCAACGGGGCATTCCTGAGTAGGGCTGAAGTCAATTATCAACCCTGGAAAAATGTTTTCCTCCAGCTCCAGTATAACCGTCTCCCGCTTACGTATTGGGGGATGTATAATCCGTGGTATGATAATTTTCCGGCGAACGACGCCGGTGGAGACCGGTAAGAACTGTTGAAGACGATCATACAAGGATCTTCATGTCGAGTTAGTCCTCTGTCGAGGGGCTAACTCGTTTTTTTTCATTCGATGGACGCCGACCACACAGAGATGCAGTTGCCCGAAGATCCGGAAACGGGGGGAACGTCACGAGTCCCTCGCATGAGGACGCTGTTCACGGGAATCATCCTGTTGCTTGTCCTCCTTGTCGGATATCTCGGCTATTCATTCATCTCCCGGAGTTCGGATACCGGCGGTAATCCCATCCCCAAAAAACCAATACAGCTTGATCTCCTGAACGGATGCGGTGCAAAAGGTGTGGGGTCGAAATTCATGTCGTATTTGCGGGCGAACGGGTTCGATGTTGTGGAAATGAAGAATTACAAGACGTTCAATGTACCCCAGACGCTGGTGATCGACCGGACCGGGAATCTCACCGCCGCCAAACGGGTCGCGTCAGCACTCGGCGTTCCGGACAAGAATGTGATCCAGCAGCTCAATGCGGATTATTTCGTCGATGTTTCAGTCGTGATCGGAAAGGATTTTGAATCACTCCATCCAAATCACTAACAGGAAAGTGGAGAACTGTTGACACCACGGACACTTGCGAAAAAGATAGCACAATTTGCCCTTGAGAAGAAAGCCGCAAATGTGACGATCCTCGATTTGAGGAAGGTGACCGACATGGCGGATTTCTTCGTGATCGGATCCGCTGATTCTGATGTCCAGGTAAAAGCCATCGCCGATCACATTGCGGAAGAAACCGGGAAGATCGGTGCCGACGTCTGGCATGAAGAAGGCCTTTCCCAGCGCCAGTGGGTTCTTATGGATTTCGTGGATGTTGTCGTCCATATTTTTCAGAGAGAAATCAGGAAATACTACTCCATCGAGAAGCTCTGGGGGGATGCCAAGGTGGAGGTTGTTGCCGATGTTCCCCCGGCTGCCCGGCCGGTCAGGAGGAAAAAGGTAGCAGCGAAGAAATGAAAGAATATCTCGCTGCGGGAATCCTGCCCGCGCTCAGCCGTCTGGGTGTTGCCGAACTTCCCCCCCTTACATTCGAAAAACCCCGCAATCCGGATCACGGTGACCTTACCACGAACATTGCTCTGATGATCTCCAAGCGTACGCGGGGAAATCCCCGCGAGATCGCCGCGAAGATCGTTGACCTCCTCTCGTTGGATTCCACCGTCGTCGACAGGACAGAAATCGCAGGACCCGGGTTCATCAATTTTCATTTTACCGAGAAGTTCTATCACGAACAGATGCGCCAGATCCTTCGCCGGGGTGCTTCGTACGGAAAGATTGATCTCGGTAACGGGAAAAAGACGCAGGTGGAATTCGTGAGCGCCAATCCCACGGGACCTCTGACCGTCGGGCACGGACGCGGCGCGGTCTACGGCGATACGGTCTCCCGCCTCCTCGTGTGGACGAACCACGATGTCACCAGAGAGTACTACTTCAACAACGCCGGACGCCAGATGCGCGTGCTCGCGGATTCTGTCCGCCTCCGGTATCTCGAGCTTCTCGGGCAGAAGATAGCTTTTCCGGAGGATTATTATCAGGGAGAGTATATCAAAGAGATCGCTCAGCATGTTCTTGATCGTGAAGGAACTCCCGTTGCGCCCGACAAGCTGGAGACTATCTGCAGGAACGCGGCGGAACAGGAAATTTTTGACGACATCAAGAAAACACTCCGACGCCTCGGCATCGTACACGATGTCTACTTCAACGAGAATACGCTTTATGAAACCGGGAAAGTGCAGGACGTGATCGATGAATTACGGAAGCGTGACCTTGCCTACGACCAGGAGGGTGCGGTCTGGTTCAGATCGACGAAGTTCGGAGGGGAAAAGGACAAGGTCATTGTGAAGAGCTCCGGCGAGCCGACCTACCGGCTTCCGGATATTGCATATCACCGTGACAAGCTTCAGCGCGGGTTTGCGCTCATCGTGGATATACTCGGAGCCGACCATATTGCGACCTATCCCGACGTGCTTGCCGGACTTCAAGCCCTCGGGTGTGACCCGTCGGCGGTAAAGGTGCTCATCCACCAGTTTGTGACCATCACGCAGAATGGTGAAGTGGTCAAAATGTCCACCCGGAAGGCAAATTTCATTACCCTCGATGAGCTGATTGATGAGATTGGATCGGTTGACGTTGTGCGGTATTTCTTTCTCATGCGCGGGATCGGCAGTCACCTCAATTTCGACCTCGGACTTGCCAAGGATCAGTCAGAACAAAATCCCGTCTATTATCTCCAGTATGCGCATGCCAGGATTGCAAGCATCATCCGGCACGCGGAGAGCACGGGCGTTGAGATTTCGGACTTGTTCGAAGGGAACAACCTCGCGCAACCGGAGGAGCTTTCTCTATTGAAGCTGCTGACAGAATTTCCTGATATGGTGGAATCATGCGCGCTCACCTATGAGCCACATCGTCTCGCAGAATATCTTCATGAGGTTGCAGGGAGGTATCACAAATTTTACCACGCTCACCGCGTCCTGACTGAAGATCGTCCTGTGACGGCCGCAAGGGTCGCACTCTGTCTTGCCACCAAGACGGTTCTCGCCAACGGGCTTTCCATCCTCGGCATCCACGCTCCCCAAAAGATGTAGTACTACGGAAGTCGCTCGTTCGTATTTCGTTATTCGACGAGCATCATTTTTGTCATTCCCAACCTGACCTTGGGACAGATACGGCAACTTCCGTCCAGGAAATATCAGGTATTCCGCACACATCAAATTGACTGCAACACCTCAAAATCGCTATATTCATCATCCCAATGCAGTCAGCTCTGACTCAGCACCGCTGTCTTCCACGATCATGACGGATGAGGTCATCTCAAGTGATTAAGATTCTGCTCCAAATACGCTTCCTTCTGGAGTGGATTGTTTTGAGAGGGATGTTGCGTTGTCTCCGCTCCGGTGATTTCCAACGTGCGCGGAGAAGAACCATTCGCCTGTCTCACATGGGAACATATGTCCTGCGTCAGAATTGGAAATGGACGCTCAAGAACCTCTCCCTCGTTTATGGAAATGCGCTCGAGCCCGACATCCGGAAAAAACTTGCCCGGCTCGTGTTTGAAGAACACTTTCAGAGTTATATGGAAGGACTGCGGCTTCTCGACATTACGGTCGAATCGGAAACGATGGGCCGCTTTCGTGAGGCGTACGCGAAAAATCGGGGAATCATATTGTGCAGCGTGCATCTGGGAAGCTGGGAGCCGGGCATTCGCCGGATCCGGGGGGAAGGTGTTCCGATCGTTGTGGTGTTCAGGAAGGCATATAATCCGATGAGCGACCGGGAGTTCATGAAGATCCGCTCTTCCTACGATGTTGAGTGGGTGCCGGAAGACGATGCCCGTGCCATCATCCGTGCATTGCAGGAGCATAAGGTCCTTATCCTGATGACGGATCTTGATACGCCGCACGGAGGGATACCGGCTGCGTTTCTCGGCGTTGAGGCAATGTGTCCGCCCGGGCCAGCCCATCTTGCACTCCGATATCATCCCCTCATTGTGCCGATGGTTTCCATCCGTACCGGGATCGGGAAAGCATCGCTGATCGTGGAACATCCGATTGATCCAGACCAGTTTGCCGATAGACCGGGGGCCGCCAAGGAGATTACATCTGCGGTCAATTCCATTTTCGAGAAATGGATCGTGCAATATCCGGAGCAATACAACTGGCTGCATCCAAGGTGGGAATCGCGGCCGGATGGATCGAGGTGGAAATTACGCGATGCGACGGAATTGCTGTGGGCCTCCCCGAAAAGGCATGATTTTCCGGTCTTACCTTCCCGCGTTTATACGCTTCTCCATTGAATGTATTTCCGGCTCCTGCCGGGAGAACGTCTTCGGGTTTTTTCCTTCAGTGTGCCGCCGGGACACGCGCATCAGGATGCCATGTTTCGGCCTCAGCGTAATGAGCGGTTCCGGTTCGATCACCTGACCTGGGACGAGCGTCAGATGAAACCTGCGGAGGAGTTCTGCAAGGATCATGGTGATCTCCATCTTCGCGAACTGCTCGCCGATACAATGACGCGGCCCGCCGCCGAACGGGAAATACGAAAATTGGACAATCTGTTTCCGGACATCAAAACGTAACGGATCGAAGCATTCGGGGTCGGGGAAATATTTTGGGTTTCGGTGAGAAGCGTACTGAATCATGGAGATAACACTCATTGCGGGGATTGGTGTGCCGCTGGGAAGCACGTCTGCAGCGACCGCCTGCCGCGCAATATTCCAGGCCCCGGGATAGAGTCGCAGCGATTCTGCGATCACCATCCGCAAGTACGGGAACCGGGAGACGAGGTCCGCGGGCGTTGCCGTCGCCGAATTCGCGGCTTGCGTTTCTTCTCTCACCGCTCGTTCTACCTCGGGGTGTTGTGAAAGCAGCCAGAGCGTCCAGGCGATCGAATTCCCCGTTGTCTCGTGCCCGGCGATGAGAAACGTCATGACCTCATCACGGATCTGCTGCGTGCTCAAGCCCGAGCCGTCTTCGTACGTTGCCTCGAGAAGGACCGAAAGAAGGTCGTGCGGACGTTCCCTGGCTGCCCGACGCTTTTCGATGAGCTGGTTGATGGCATCATTCAGTTCCCGGAGCGCACGATTGAAACGGGGCTTCACCGCTTCCGGCAAGAAATTGAGAAACGGGTAATGCTGGAATCTTGTGATTTCGTGCTGGCACGTTGTCCAGGCATTGATGAGATCGACCGACTCTTCAAGGAGGTTGATGCTGAACAGTGACTTACCCACAATCGTCAGCGTCAGGCGCATCATCTCTCCGCTCATTTCAATGATATCTCCATCTTTCCAGTTGGAGAGATACTGGTCCGTTGATTCGGCAATGGCGGATGTATACGAAACGAGCTGATCGTGATGAAACATCGGCTGGATGAGACGCCGCTGGCGCATGTGCAGCGGCTCTTCGCTCGAGAAAAGACCCTTGCCGACGATCCGGTTGTCACGGATGAACCTTCCGACTTTCCGGTAGTTGCCGGTGTTGTTCAGAAGGACATGCTTGATGTCTTCGGGGTCATGGATGATGAACGTTGCCGGCCGAAATGGTATGCGGACGATATCACCATATTTTTGATGCCACCGCAGGTGCGTCCCGAGAATATCGCGGCGGATTTTTGGAAGTTCACGAAGCAGCTCCACGATTGTGGGGCCTGGCGGTCGATGCAAATTCATACCATGGCACTCTCTGAATGATATTCGGTCGCTAACCCGGATTGTACGACATTCCGCCCCTCCACCTCAGGAGATCGGACCTTAGCGTAATTCCAGTTGAGCCATTCTGCCGGTGACCGCCGTACTTCATCCCCGATAATGTTCATCCCCATCTGCAACACCCTGTGTGCATCACGCCGATAGTCCTCCGAATAGCTCAGGGAAAGGGGCGGATGAATGGTGACCACATGATGAAAATCTCCTGTCCGTCGTGACGTGACACATAGTACACCAGCTCGTTTTCGCGCGGCCAGCAGTCCCGGCCCGATGCCTGCTCTGAACTCTGCACTGCCGAAATGAAACCAGGAGGCATGTTCAGGGTTGACGACCTCATCGATAAATGCGGTCAATATCCCCCGGGGAAAACGCAAGGACGGAGAATTGCGCTCAGCCGGCTTGCCGATGAGAATCGATCCGATCCCAAGTCTCTCGAGAGCGTGCGCAATCTTCCTTTCCACGAACTGCAGGGGAAGCGGATTGCGCGCGACGGTAATGTGAAAACCGGCGAGCGATAATCCAATAAGCATGGCTCCTATATTTCCGGTGTGGCTTGCAAAAAGGATAGTTTCCTGGTGAGTTGCCATGGCGTCTTCCAGGTACTCACTTCCCTCCAGCGCGATCACCGAGCGAAGCTCCTCATGCCGCATCGCGGACATTCGGATACATTCTGTCAGAGTTCTCCCAACCTGGCTGATGTACTCTTCCCAGAGCCGGCTGCCGCCGGCACGGGCGAATTGATCCGGGCCCAGCATGCGGTTCATCGCAGCCAAAGTTCTGGAGCTCTGACCAAGTCTCGCAATCCTGCCGATGTATGCACCCAATGTGCTCGCCTGGTGTATTTCGAGCCGCTCATTCAGCAACCAGTACGGTGCTATCACGCTGGTTTCGATCAGCCCGACTGTCTTTAAACCGAATCGGATTGGGTGGAAAATTGATCGACGTACGGTATCTTGTGCGGTCATAAAGGTAACGCAGATTACTTCTGGAGGACTTCTGCGCGTGCCATCAACTGCGTCTTGCGGGCTTCTGCGAGAATTGCCGATGCAGCGCGGGAAAGCACACCCTCGTATCCGAGCTTCGGTCGAATACGGGCCAGTTGGCTTCGGATCCAGTTGGCATGGGCCTGATCGTCAAGAATGCGCTCTGCCTCCGTTGCAAATCGGTCGGAGTTGACCCTGTCCTGGATCAATTCGGGTACCACACTCTGGTCGAGGAGAATATTCGGCATCGCGATGAACCGCGTTCTCAGAAGATATTTGCCGAGAAAGTATGTCACGGGCTTCACTCGGTATCCCACAACCATGGGAACGCCAAGCAGCGCAAGCTCAAGCGTTGCCGTGCCGGAAGAAAGGAGCGCCAGTCGTGAGTTTGCCAGGAGCGTATAGACATTCTGCGTGATGATCGTAACACGGTCTGTCATCCGCGCAGCTTGGATCTGTTGTTCCAGTACACTGAGCAGATGGGGTGCAGCAAGAGGAAGAATAATCTGGTATTGAGGGCGTTTTTCCAAAATCGTGCGTGCCGCACCGAGAAGGGAAGAGGTGAGCTGTTCGACTTCCTGAAAACGGCTCCCGGGCATAATTGCCAGGATTGGACGGTCCGGATCGAGACCGGAAGCAGTTGCTGCGGAATGAAAATCCGTCTCGGGTTTGACAATATCGAGCAGGGGGTGGCCGAACCACTGCACAGTTCCGCCTTCCCGCTGATAGATTTCTGATTCCGCCTGAAAAGCGGGAATGATCAGGTTTGCCCGGCTTGCTATGGCTCGTGCGCGCCATTCTCCCCAGAGCCAGACCTGCGGAGGAAAATAATAGACAAACGGAATACCCCTGTTCCCAAGAAACTTCGCGAGCATTCCGTTGAATCCTTCATTGTCGACCAGGACGGCAAGATCGGGAGGATCTTGAAGCACCAAATTATGGAGAGAGGACATGATCTTTCTCAGCGGATGCAGGTAGCGCAGTGATTCCTGGAATCCGACACAGCCGAGATGGGAAGTCTGGATGCGAACATCGATGCCGGCTTCGCGCATCCGGTTTCCGCCTGAGCCGTATAATTCGATACCCGGATCCTGCGACCTGAGCGCCCTCGCAAGATATGCGGCCTGCCGATCCCCGGATACCTCGCCTGCCGCAATAAAAATTCTGGACGTTACACCTTCACGTTCGGTCATGGGATGATTTCCGGGAGTAAGAAAATATAGGGGACGGATACCCTTCCATGATCCGTCCTGGGAAATGTTGCAGAATTTCGATGAGAAACGTGATATTGTCTCAATTCTGTTTGAATGATCGCCAGAGCTCTTTCAAAGTACACGATGACGTGATACGTCAAATGAAATGGTCTATAATATTGAAAAAATGGCGTAAAAGTCAAGCCAAAACAAAACCGACATTAATTTTGTTTAATCCTGAAACGACACCTTCCTTTCAGCGTTCTAAGAGGTGGAAAGTTCATCTTCGGTGGATTTTTTCCATGATTTTTATTAATTTTGAGTCACTGGTATGCATTTTGCCCATCGAAACAGGATTCTGCGTTTGGATTGTTGGTGAAGAGAACCGGACCTCCTGTCTGAACCGAATTCATCGATTTTGAATCTGATTGAACTTCTCCGCAATGCGGAGGAGATGAACAGTATTGTCATATCAACTCCATCTCACAATTTATCGAAAGACGTATGACGGATATTAAATCGCTCAACGAGAAAATTCAGCGCGAAAGCGCATTTGTTGATCTTCTCCAGATGGAAGTCAGCAAAGCGATCGTGGGTCAGAAGTACATGATTGAACGGCTTCTGATCGGTCTCTTGTCAAACGGGCATGTTCTCCTGGAAGGTGTTCCCGGCCTGGCAAAGACGCTCTCCATCAAATCGCTGGCAGCGGCAATACACGCGAAATTTCAGCGGATTCAGTTTACGCCTGATCTCCTTCCCGCTGATGTGATCGGAACGATGATCTACAACCAGAAGAACAACGAATTCTCTGTCCGTAAGGGACCGATCTTTGCGAACTTCATCCTTGCCGACGAGATCAACCGTGCCCCGGCGAAAGTGCAGAGCGCCTTGCTTGAAGCGATGCAGGAGCGGCAGGTAACGATCGGGGAGCAGACTTTCCGTCTCGACGAGCCGTTTCTTGTGCTTGCGACGGAAAACCCGATCGAGCAGGAGGGAACGTATCCTCTCCCCGAAGCGCAGGTGGACCGGTTCATGCTCAAGATTGTGATCGGCTATCCCCAGCGTGAAGAGGAGCGCATCATCATGCGGCAGAATATCGCATCCGCTGTTCCGGAGATCAAGCCGGTGGTTGCACCGGCAGACATCCTGCGCGGACGTGCGCTCCTGCAGGAAGTGTATATGGATGAGAAAATCGAGCGCTACATTCTCGACATTGTGTTCGCAACGCGCCAGCCGAAAGATTTCAAGCTGGACAAACTGACTTCGCTGATTCAATACGGCGGCTCTCCGCGTGCATCAATTAATCTGGCGCTGGCGGCAAAAGCGTTTGCCTTCATCAAGAGGCGCGGATATGTCATCCCCGAGGATGTGCGGGCGATTTGTCACGACGTTCTCCGCCATCGCATCGCCGTGACGTATGAAGCCGAAGCCGAAAATGTCACCTCGGAACAGATCGTCGATGAAATTCTCAATACCGTCGAGGTGCCGTAAGACAAACTCATGGAAACTGCCGAACTTCTCAAAAAAGTCAGGGCGATCGAGATCCGCACGAAGGGTCTGGTCCATCAGATCTTTTCGGGGGAATATCACAGCGTCTTCAAAGGTCGCGGTATGGCATTCAGCGAGGTCCGTGAATATCAGTTCGGGGATGATATCCGTCTGATCGACTGGAACGTATCCGCACGTTTCAATCATCCGTTCGTAAAAGTGTTTGAAGAAGAACGCGAACTGACCGTGATGCTTGTGGTGGATGTGAGCGGATCGGGCGAGTTTGGTACGGTGCACCAGATGAAGAAAGAAGTTGCCGCGGAATTGTGTGCAGTGCTTGCCTTCTCGGCGATCCAGAACAACGACAAGGTGGGAGTGATTTTTTTCAGCGATGTGGTGGAGCTCTTCATCCCTCCGAAGAAGGGAAGAACGCACATTCTCCGAATCGTGCGTGAGCTGATCGACTTTCAGCCGAAGAAGCGCGGAACAGAGATCGCGGAAGGCCTGCGGTACCTGACGAGCGCGATCAAGAAGCGAAGCATCGCGTTCCTGATCTCGGATTTCCTGGGCGGGGGCTACGAAGATGCATTGAAAATTGCCTCCCGGAAGCATGATCTTGTGGCGATCCGGCTCTTTGATCCGCGCGAGACCGAGCTCGTTCCCGCTGGGCTTGTCCGCGTACGGGATGCGGAATCCGGTGAAGCCCTCTGGATCGATACCACGGATCCCCGTGTGAGACGCTCCTACGCGGGCTGGTGGAAGGAACAAAGCAGCGATCGGGAACGCCTTTTCCGGAGAAGCGGCGTGGATGCTGTCGACATCCGGATCGATCGGTCCTATATCAATCCGCTGATTGCTTTTTTCAAAGGACGTGAACGGCGGTGGTAAATTTCATGTCTCACATATATTCTGCAGCTCGCCGTCTGCGTCTTCCCGGACTGCTCCTCATCGCCGTTGTTCTGCATTCCATCCGGCTCGATGCACAGGACGTGAGCGCTGTGGCGAGCGTCGATTCCAACCACATTCTCATAGGCGACTGGCTTCAGCTTCATCTCGATGTGCGTCATTCCAAAGAATTCGCGGTGCGTTTCCCTTTGCTGCCGGATTCTCTGAACGGCATACAGGTCGTTAGAAGAAATTCTCCCGTGATCACGCAATCGGGGGATTCGGTCTCCGAATCGGCTTCGTTCATCATCACCGCGTTTGATTCCGGAATGCATATCATCCCACCCCTGCCGGTGGAATATTCTCGGGCGGGCGATACTTCCAAAAAGTATGTCCAAACTCTTCCGATCGTTTTCACAGTGGCCGGAATTGCCGTCGACACGTCCAAAGCGATCAAAGATATCAAATCCCCGATGTCTGTCGGGATTACATTTGCTGAACTTCTCCCGTATCTTATCGGACTCATTGTCGTTGCAGGTTTGGTCTGGCTCATCTGGTACATCATGAAGAAGCGAGCGCGGGGAGAACCGCTCATTCCGGAAGAACCGCCGCGTCCTTCTGGCGAAGTTGCCCTCGAAGAACTCCTTGCGCTGGAGGGAGAACGGATGTGGCAGCGGGGATTGGTGAAGGAATATTACTCCCGGCTTACGGATATCGTTCGTCTCTACATCGAGAGGCGTTTCGCAGTGCTGGCAATGGAGTCGACATCGGATGAAATTCTGGCTGCCGAGCGCATTCGCGGGCTGGAAAACGGCGTGAGAGATCTGCTGCGCGATGTGTTGCTTCGTGCCGATCTTGTGAAGTTTGCGAAATTTCAACCCCTCCCGCAGGAAAATGAATCGAGTCTTGCCAGTTCACGAGCATTTGTTGAAGCTACCCAACTGGTCGATGAACAGCCAAAACCACAGCCCGTTGTCGAGGTGAACGCATGATGGGTGTGACATTTGCAAACCCGGAGTTCTTTATCCTCCTGATCTGCGTTCCGGTCTTCATCTACTGGTATTGGAAGAGAAATGCGGCACAAATCGTGGAACTGCAGGTACCGACCGTTCAGGTCTTCCATTCGATCCCGCGGTCCTGGCGCCAGCGGTTCCGCCATCTGCTCTTTGTCTTCCGGCTGTTGGCATTTATTCTGCTGACTGTTGCCCTGGCGAGACCCCAATCAACTTCAAAAGGCGAAAACGTCAACACTGAGGGGATCGATATTGTCCTGGCGACGGATATTTCCGGGAGCATGCTGGCGGAAGACTTCAAACCAAACAGAATTGAAGCGGCAAAACGAGTTGCCACCGAATTTATCGACGGCAGGCCGAACGATCGGATTGGTCTCGTAATCTTTTCCGGGGAGAGCTTCACGCAATGCCCGCTGACACTCGATCACTCGGTGGTGAAGACACTCCTCTCGCAGGTCCATAGCGGTATGATCGAAGACGGTACCGCAATCGGCATGGGACTCGCGACAGCGATCAACCGCCTGCAGGAAAGCAAGGCGAAGAGCCGCGTCATCATCCTCCTGACCGACGGTGTTAACAATATGGGATCCATCGATCCGCTGACAGCGGCCGGCATTGCGCAGACGTTCGGCATCCGTGTGTATACGATCGGTGTCGGCGCAATGGGAATGGCGCCGTATCCGGTCCAGACGCCGTTTGGCATACAGTACCAGAATATTCCGGCGGAGATTGATGAGGCGCTCCTGCAGAAAATAGCGGATCAAACAGGTGGGAAATATTTCCGGGCAACCGATAATCGTACGTTGAAAACGATCTACGATGAAATCGACCGGCTTGAAAAAACCAAGATCCAGGTGACACAATTTCAGAATCATAAGGAGGAATATTATGGTGCTGCGATGTTCGCAGGGTTTTTCCTCCTCCTGGAAGTTGCCCTTGCGCAGACGCTCTTCAGGAAGATACCATGAACATGGTTCGTTTTGCACATAGCGAGTATCTTTATGCTTTTGCTCTTCTTCCCGTGCTTGTCGCCATTTTCTGGTGGGCGTTAGTTCAACGGCGCCGGCGCCTGGCGGCATTCGGAAATCCGTCACTTCTCGACCGCCTGATGACCTCCGCGGGAAAATACAAGAGGTCCGTGAAGTTCTTCCTCCTGCTTGCTGCATTCGCGTTCCTCGTTCTGGGAATTGCAAACCCTCAGATCGGAACAAAGCTGGAAGAAGTGAAACGCCAGGGTGTCGATATCATGATCTGTCTCGACGTGTCCACAAGCATGAAGGCGGAAGATATCAAGCCGAGCCGGCTGGAAAGCGCCAAGCAGGAAATCTCGCGCATGCTCGATCAGCTGCAGAACGACAGGATCGGTATCGTCGTTTTTGCCGGAGAGAGTTACGTGCAGCTTCCTCTGACCACGGATTACTCCGCCGCACGGCTGATCCTGAGCGCGATCGATGTTGATGTCGTCCCCGTGCAGGGGACGGCAATTGGTTCGGCACTGCGCCTCGCGATGAAATCCTTCGAAGAAGGAGAACGGAAACACAAAGTGATCATTCTCATCACCGATGGGGAGAACCATGAGGATGATGCGGTCGCTGCCGCGAAGGAAGCTGCGGCATCGGGAATCGTAATTCATACAATCGGTATGGGCTCGCCCGAAGGTGCTCCGATTCCTGTGTACCAGAACGGTGTCCAGGTCGGGTATAAGAAAGACCGGGAGGGGACCGTCGTGATCACAAAACTCGACGAACAGGCACTTCGGGAAATTGCCGAAGCGGGATGCGGGACGTTCGTGCGGGCGACGAATCAGCAGAATGAGCTCGATGTCGTCTTTAAGGCGGTGCAGGGAATGGAAAAGAAGGAAATCGGTGCGCGGGTTGTTTCAGATTATGAGGACCGTTTTCAGTACGCGCTCGTGCCGGCCGTCTTTCTGCTCCTCGTGGAATTCTTCATTTCGGAGCGGCAGAATAAATGGCTTGCCCGCTGGAATCTCTTCAAGGAGAAAGCATGAAATTCGTGATTGTCTCGCTGCTGATGTTCGGGGGAACCTGTCTGCTGTTCGGTCAGTCGGACCGAACGCTCGTGCGCGAGGGCAATTCCCTCTACAAACAGGATAAGTACTCGGACGCGGAGACGAAATACCGCAAAGCGCTTGAGAAAAATAAGGACATGAAACAGGGGACGTTTAATTTGGGTGACGCACTCTATAAAGAGGGACGGTATGATGAAGCTGCGGAACAGTATCGGATTGCCGAGGGGAAGCAGACTGACGCCGCGGACAAAGCACAGGCATTGCACAATCTGGGAAACTCACTCCTCCAGGGAAAGAAAATTCCTGAAAGTATCGCCGCATACGAATCTGCGCTCAAGCTGAATCCCAGCGATCTGGATACGAAATACAATCTCGAGTATGCTCAGGCACTTCTGAAACAACAGCAGCAACAGCAGAATCAGAAAAACCAGAATAAGGATAAGAAGGACCAGAAGGATCAACAAAAACAAAACCAGCAGAACCAGAACGACCAGCAGAAGCAGGACCAGAAGAAACAGCAGCAGCAGGATCAGGCGCAGGCACAGCAGAAGAAGCAACAGATCTCAAAGCAGGATGCGGAACGTATTCTCCAGGCGCTGAATAACCAGGAAAAGGACGTCCAGAAAAAATTGCTGAAGCGCGCGCCGGCCCGTGTTCAGGTCGATAAAGATTGGTAAGATCAGGGATGATGAGTATATTGACTTTACGGTAATGTTCAAAAGATTTTCCGCATATCTCTTGCTGCTCGCAGCTCTTTCGGGGCAGGCATACGCTCAGGATGGCACGTTTTCCGCGACTGTCGATAAAGACAAGCTTGCACTCGGTGATCAGCTCGAGGTGACATTCTCGCTTAATGGCACCGGAGGAGGAAACGGATTTCAGGCGCCCGCGTTCGGCGATTTCGTCGTGCTCTCCGGTCCGAACCAGTCGACCAACATGCAGTTCATTAACGGGTCGGTCTCGTCCTCCGTTTCCTATAGTTACATCCTGCAGCCGAAGGCAGAGGGCAAGTTCACGATCGGTCCGGCATTCATCAACTACAACGGAAAGAAGCTTCAGACACAGCCCATCACCATCGTTGTGACGAAAGGAGCTCCTCCGCAGGCCCAGCAGAAGGGCGGATCGGCCAACAATCCGGATATTTCAAAACAGATCGGGGATGATCTGTTCTTGAAGGTGAGCGTTGACCGGACACATGTGGTGCAGGGAGAGCAGATCACCGCAACGTACAAAATCTACACGCGCATTAACGTGGTCAATTATACGCTTTCCAAGATACCGTCGCTGACCGGATTCTGGAGCGAGGACCTTGAAGTTCCGAAACAAATTCAGCTCACGAGTGAGACCGTCAACGGTAAACAGTACCGTGTCGGGGTCCTCAAAAAGGTCGCGCTCTTTGCTCAACGAACGGGAACACTGGACATCGATCCCATGGAAGTGACGTGTGTGGTTCAGGTGCAGACCCGCAGGCGATCCAACGACATCTTCGACCAGTTCTTCAACGATCCGTTTTTCGGCAATGTCTCGAATATCAATTACAAGGTCCGCAACGACGCGGTGAAGATCTCGGTCGCACCGCTTCCGACCGCCGACGTGCCGGCAAATTTCAGCGGAGCGGTTGGCGTTTACTCGATGAACGCCTGGCTCGACAAGCAGCAGACAAAGACGAATGAGCCGGTTACGTTGAAGGTGAAGATTTCGGGCCGGGGAAATCTGAAGCTCCTTGGTGCCCCGGGACTGACGCTCTCCCCGGATATCGACAAGTATGATCCGAAAATCTCCGACAATCTTGCGAATCAGGGCGACCAGATTGCCGGGAGCAGAACTTTTGAGTATCTCCTGATCCCGAGACATGCGGGACAGCAGAAAATTCCTTCCATCGTCTTTCCGTATTATGATATTGAGAAGAAGCGCTACGTCTCGTTGACAAGTTCCGAGTTCCAGCTCGATGTTCAGAAAGGGAATGATCTCGCCGCGGCAACTGCGACGGGAATCAGCAAGGAAGACATCAAGCTCCTCGGTGAGGATATTCGTTTCATCAAGAGCGATAACTCGGCGTTTACCTCGACGGGGGAGGTATTTTTCGGCTCGCCCTCGTTCTATGTGCTGTCGGTAAGCCCGCTCCTTGCGTTCGTTGGCTTTGTCTTCTACGCGCGACGCAGGGAAAAAGTCCTCGGTGATGTCGTTGGGCTGAAGAACCGGCGCGCACGGAAGATGGCGCAGCAGCGCCTGGCGATCGCCCGGAAGCTTCTCCACACGAAGAAGAAGGAGGAGTTTTACACGGAAATTTCCCGTGCACTCTGGGGCTATATCGGCGACAAGCTTGGCATTCCGCCTGCCGATCTTTCAACAGACTCCATTCGATCGGCGTTGACTGAACGGCACGTTCCCGAAGAATCTTTGACGAAGTTTCTCTCAACCATCGAGCAGTGTGAGTTTGCGCGGTTTGCACCTTCGGCTGACTCGTTCCAACTTGAGACGGTCTACTCTGAAACACTCGACCTGATCTCCCGTCTGGAGGATCATCTCTCATGAAGAAGCTGTGGTTCATTCTCCTTCTTCTGCTGCCGGTGGCCGCGGCGGGACAGGAAGCATCACTTCAGTTTGAGCAGGCGAACGGGCTTTACCGTTCGGGCTCGTTTGAGAAGGCGGCTGAGTTGTACGAGCAAATTCTCAAGAATGGCTACGAGAGCCCTGCTCTCTACTATAATCTCGGGAATGCCTACTTCAAGCTGCAGAATATTCCTGCGGCAATTCTCGCATATGAACGCGCCCGAAGACTTGCGCCGCATGATGAAGATATTCTCTACAATCTCCGGCTCGCAAATCTCCGTGTCGTCGACAAGATCGAGCCGTTGCCGCAGCTGTTTCTTTTCGAATGGTGGGGGTCGTTCGTTTCACTGCTCACCTCCGAACGATGGGGAATTCTTGCCATCGCCGGTCTCTGGATAGCAGTCATCGCGGCGACACTCTATCGTGTGGCGAGAGGAGCGCTTTTCCGGCGGATGGCATTTCTCGTGTGTGGTGTCATGATGCTCTTTTCCATTCTCGCATTTGTCGGCGGTGTGCAGCGCCACCACGCCGAGCAGAGCGCATCAGGTGCGATCGTTTTTGCACAATCCGTTTCCGTGAAGAGCGCACCCGATGCACAGAGCACCGATCTCTTCGTTCTTCATGAAGGCGTAAAAGTCGATGTCATGGATAACGTTGGAGAGTGGAGAAAAATACGCCTGGCTGATGGAAAAGAGGGGTGGGTGGTGATTTCCTCAATTCAGCTCATTTAGCCGATTGATTCTTTCGGAAAAGTTCCCTATCTTTCGAACACCAGAACATACACAATCCACAAGAAGGTCGAAATTCTCCTGCCGTTTGATAGCATTTCATTCTGATTCTTTTCTCCGCGCCTAACAGAACTGCGCGACATCGTACGTGGGCGCTGCACGCTCCTTGATTGACTTTAGAAGCTCATTTTTGTAGATTAATCCCGTATTTTTCAGGATCATCCAACAATTTCTTCATGGTTATCCTCGTAACCGGCGGTTGCGGTTTCATCGGAAGTAATTTTGTTCAGTACATGCTGGAAGCTCACGACGACGATAAAATCGTGAATCTCGATGCACTGACCTATGCCGGCAATCCCGAAAATCTCAAAGATGTTTCAGCACATCCCCGGTATCATTTTGTGAAGGGGAACATCTGCAACCGCTCCGAAGTCGATCGGTGCATGCGGGAATTCCACGTCGATACGATTATCAATTTCGCCGCCGAATCGCATGTTGACCGGAGTATTACCGGTCCGTCCATTTTTGTGGAAACAAACATCGGCGGCACTTCCGTCCTCCTGGAAGCGGCTCGCGAGTTAAAAGTGCAGCGTTTCATTCAGGTCTCTACCGATGAGGTCTACGGATCGCTTGGGGAGAATGGAAAGTTCTCGGAAACGACTCAGCTTCATCCGAACAGTCCTTATGCCGCTTCAAAGGCGTCGGCAGATCTCCTT
>Ga0335079_10000654_pt1 | contig 39662 bp, 37 predicted proteins | sample Lox_Sample_33_FD_206719 | JGI IMG/M metagenome (GOLD analysis project Ga0335079, IMG submission 206719) | Soil microbial communities from Loxahatchee National Wildlife Refuge, Florida, United States - Lox_Sample_3.3 | ecosystem: Environmental > Terrestrial > Soil > Wetlands | place: USA...
GCGCAGCGTATAGAGCGCGGCCGGGAACGCACCGGCGCTTCGGCATCGAGGGGTTTGGCCGATGAACCAGTTGCAGCTTTGGCGTGCGCGCGCGGCGCACGCCCGTCGCGCGGCCCAGCAAACCAGGAACGAAGGCCAGAAGTCGCTCCTGCTTCTATACGCCGAGGAGTGCGAGCGCAAAGCGGCGCAGCACCGCGATACGCCCCTCACCACGACCCGCCACGCTCCCCGCCTGTCGCCGGCGTAAGCCCCTGCCGTTCTCGCGCCCGCCGACTGCGCTCCGGGCGGAGCTTGACGTTCGTACATATTTTCCGTACATGCGCTGGCCGAGGTTCGCCGGCCGCTTTCATTGCCACAATCAAAGATAGCAATATGGAGATAGCTACAACTTTGGAGATTGGCGCCCCAGACTTGGGAGAAGGTCTTTTGCACGATGGTCCGGCGAAGAGGGAGCCGGGGCTGTGCAGACGAGCAAAAAGGACGTTGATTTGTGGCGCACACGCGCTGCCGAACTTCAGGAGGAAGCGAGGGGTTCGCGGGACGCGAAAACCCGCACGGCACTGCGCGAGATCGAGGCGTTTTATCGATGGCTCGTCGATCGGGCACAGAGCGGCCCTTAGCGCCGGGGCCTTTCCGCCGAACGAACCCGATTTTTCTGGCACGTGAACCCGCTCGACCGAACGAAACCAATCTGCGGCGGGCAGGCGAAACTGCCAAACGAACCCAATTCGCCGCGAGGGTGCGAAACTACCGAACGAACCCAATTCTCGCTCGGCGCCAGGCCGGGCTTCAACTGTCTGGAACGCCTCATCCTGAGCAGAGCGAGCGCCCGCGAGCGCAGTCGAAGGACGCAGCTTATTTTACAGAACGAACCCAATTTCGGCCGAGGGCGAGCGCTGGCGGCGGTGCTCTGACGGATTAAAGCGCGGCAAGAAGATACGTTGTATCAATTTCTTGCTATGCGACCCTCACCTCGCTTAGGAACTCGTCGATCGAGCGCCTGAGGGCTCCGGCCTGGCTCGAGAGCCGAGTGGCCGCCTGCAACACCTCGTTGGCGGCGGCGTCGGTGCGTGTGGCGGCGTCGCTCACCCCAGCGATGTTGCTCGAGACCTCCGCGGTACCGACCGAGGCCTGCTGTACGTTGCGCGCGATCTCGGAGGTGGCGGCATTCTGTTCTTCGACCGCGGTCACGATGGCGGCCGCGATCTGGCTCACCTCGTGGATGGTGGTGACGATGTGGCTGATGGCGCCGACAGCGTCATCCGTCACCCGGCGCATGCCGGCGACTTGGCCGGTGATCTCCTCGGTCGCCTTGGCGGTCTGGGTCGCCAAGGACTTCACTTCGCTCGCCACCACGGCGAAGCCCTTGCCGGCCTCGCCCGCGCGCGCCGCCTCGATCGTGGCGTTGAGGGCGAGGAGGTTGGTCTGGCCGGCGATCGAACTGATGAGTTCGACCACTTGGCCGATCTTTTGCGACGCCTCGGCGAGGCCTTTGACGGTGCGGTTGGTGCGCTCGGCCTCGGCCACGGCGCGGTCGGCGACCTGGGTCGAGAGCGTCACCTGGCGGCCGATCTCGCCAACGGACGCGGCGAGTTCCTCGGTCGCGCTGGCGACGGTGTTGACGTTGTCCGCGGCAAGGCCCGAGGCGCTCGTGGCCGCGGCCGACTGGCGGCTCGTCTGCTCCGCCGTCGAGGCCATGCCGGCCGCCGTCTCCTGGAGCTGCGCCGCGGCGCTTGCGACCGTGTCGAGCGCGCCGCTCACTGCATGGTCGAAGCGCTCCGTCAATCCGGCGAGACGCTCGGCGCGCTCGGCCTTCGCGCGGTGGGTCGCTTCGCGCTCGGCGGCAAGCCGCTCGGCCGCCATCGCCGTTTCCTTGAACACGGCAAGGGCTTTCGCCATGGCGCCGATCTCGTCGCCGCCACCAGGCGGTATCTCGACCGAGAGGTCGCCCGCGGCGAGGGTTCGCATCGTCGCCGTGAGGTCGATGATCGGCCGCGCGATTTTGTGGCCCACGACCAGCGCCACCGCGAGCGAGGCGCACGTCGCCGCGAGCGTCAGCCAGATGAAGACCTCGCGCGCCGCGTTGTTCTCGGCATGAAGGGACGCGAACACGCCGGCCTTGCGGCTCTCGAGCGCCGCGCTCAACTGCTCCGACTGCGCCTCGTAGTTGGTGTAGACCGCCTGGACCCCGCTGATGAAGGTCATCGCGTCGGACGGGTCGGCGGCGGTATCGAGCACTTGGCGCACCGCCGTGTCGTAGTCCTTGAGGGTGCCTGCCAGCGCGTGAACGAGCGGCGCGTCCTCTGTGTCGTCATCGGCCGATATCGACGCGAAAAGCGCGGGGAGGTGGCTCAGCTTGCTGCTGAACTCAGCACGGACCGCGGCGGCGTTGGCGTCGTCGCTGCGCGCTTCGAGCGCGGTGAGGCGGTAGAGCCCGGTTTCGAGATTGGCCACCGCCCGATCAAGCGCCGCGAGGTGGCTCGAACGCTCGAAGGCGAGGCCCGACAATTGCGCAAGGCGTCCGTCGCTCGTCGCCAGAAGCCCGAGCGCATAAAGCGCAAGCCCCAGCAGCGCCGCGACGGGTATGGCGGGCGCGACGCACATCTTGGCGCGGAGCGAAAGGTTGCTGAGACGCATCGCCATTCGCGAAAAGAGGGCAGGGCTCGAGCGGCCAAGCTACGAAGGTTGAGTAAAATTCGTCTTAAAATCACATCTCCGTGAGGGGAGCGCGTGCTTGCTAACCCCCAAGGGGGGCACCAATATCGCGCCATGAGGGAATTCGCCGTCCGCCCCGACCCGGACGATCCGCGCCTCACTCGCACCGTCGCGGGGCTCGATCACGAGGGTCGTGCGGTCAGCACGGCCGTCGTCGTCGAGCGCCCGCTCACGCTCTTCCTCAACGGCCAGGAGATCGTGACCATGATGACGGTCGGCGATCATCCCGACTATCTGGCCGTGGGCTATCTCCTCAATCAGAACATGCTGCGCGCCGACGATCGCATCGTCGGCATCGACTATGACGACGATCTCGCCACCGTCGTGGTGCGCACCGGGCGGCGCACCGATTTCGAGAAGAAGCTGCGCAAGAAGACGCTGACCTCGGGCTGCGCCCAGGGCACCGTGTTCGGCGATCTCATGGAAAAATTCGACGAGATCGCGCTGCCGAAGGACGCGGTGCTCAGGACGTCGTGGCTCTATGCGCTCTCGAAGAAGATCAACACGAGCCCGAGCCTCTATCTCGCGGCGGGTGCCATTCACGGCTGCGTCCTGTGCGAGGAGGATCGGCCGCTCGTCTACATGGAAGACGTCGGCCGACACAACGCCATCGACAAGATCGCGGGCTACATGCATCTCAACAAGATCGGGCCCGAAGGTAAGATTTTCTACACCACCGGCCGCCTCACCTCCGAGATGGTGATCAAGTGCGTGCAGATGCGCATCCCGATCCTGATCTCGCGCTCGGGCTTCACCGCGTGGGGGGTGGAGCTCGCGAAGAAGGCGGGGCTTACACTCGTCGGTCGCGCCAAGGGCCGGCGCTTCATCGCGCTCGCCGGCGAGGAGCGCATCGTTTTCGATGACGCGCGTGAGGCCGAGGAGGAAAGCGCGCGGGTCCAGCGCAAAGCGAGCCTCGCCGAGGACGAGGCGTGAGGATCGCCGGCGTCGTGCTCGCGGGCGGTCTCGCGCGCCGCATGGGCGGCGGCGACAAGGGCCTGCGCCTCGTCGCGGGACGGCCCATCCTCGACTGGGTGATCGAGCGCGCGCGGCCGCAGGTCGAAGCACTCTGCCTCAACGCCAACGGCGATCCCGCGCGGCTCGCGCGTTTCGCCCTGCCCATTGCGCCGGACGGCGTGCCGGGCTTTGCCGGACCTCTCGCGGGCGTGCTCGCCGGGCTCGACTGGGCCGCGGGAAACGTCACCGATGCCACCCATGTCGCGAGCTTCGCGACGGACGCCCCGTTCCTGCCGCGGGATCTGGTCGCGCGGCTTGCGGCGGCGCTCGAAGAAGGAGGCGAGCTCGCTTGTGCCGTCTCGGGCGGGCGCGACCATCCGGTCTTCGGCCTTTGGCCCGTGGCACTCCGCCACGCGCTGCGCCGCGCCATGGTCGAGGAGGGCGTGCGCAAAGTCGATCTCTGGACCGGGCGCTACCGCCTCCACCGTGTCGAGTTTTCGTGCGAGCCGGTCGACCCATTCTTCAATGCCAACGCACCCGAAGATCTTGCCGCAGCGGAACTGCTCGCCGTGCCGGGGAGGAATTAGAAATGGGCGTTGTGGTCGATTTTCGGGTACTCGAATTGCTGTGCGGCCGGCTCTGCCACGACCTCATCAGCCCGGTTGGCGCCGTTAACAACGGCATCGAGCTTTTGGACGAGGACGATCCCGAGTTCGTCAAGGAGGCGATGGCCCTGATCGGCCAGAGCGCCAAAAAGGCGGGCCAGCGCCTGCAGTTCTACCGCTTTGCTTATGGCACCGCCGGAACCGGCGCTTCGGGCGCCGCCACTGTCGACGCGCGCGAATGCGCCATGGCCCTGCTCGAGGGCGGCAAGGTTCGTTGCGAGTGGGACGCATCGGTGAGCCGGCTGCCGCTGCCGTGGCAGCGGCTTGCCTGCAACCTGGTGCTGGTCGCGGCGGATGCCTTGCCGCGCGGTGGCAAGATTGCCGTGACCGCGGCGGCCGGGGCGCCGCCAAGCCTCGAGATCGTAGCCGAAGGCGACAGCGTCAATCTTTCCGACGAGCAGCGCGCGGCGCTCGCGGCCACGCCGTCGGTCACGGCCGACACGCTGAGCGCGCGCAATGTTCACGCTTTCTATACCAATCGCCTCGCGGAGCAGATCGGCGCCGTGCTCGCGGTCGCGGAGTCCGTCCCAGGACGCGCCGTCCTGACCGCGGCTTCGTCCTCGATTTGAGCGGTCTTTTAAGCGTTTTTTGAGGCATTCCCGGAGATGCTGAAGGGCGCGGAAAACCGCCCTTTTGCGGGACAGCATGGACGATCTCCTCAGGGAATTCCTGGCCGAGACGGTCGAGAGTCTGGCGGCGCTCGACAGTGCCCTCATCGACCTCGAGAAGAGCGCCGATCCCGCCGCGCTGCAGAGCATTTTTCGCGTCTTCCACACGATCAAGGGAACGTGCGGCTTCTTCGCGCTGCCGCGCCTGGAGCGCGTCGCGCACGCGGCCGAGAACGTGCTCGCGCGGCTCCGTGACGGTGAACTCGAGGCTGGGCCCGATGTCGTCGGCGCGATCTTCCTCGCTACCGATCGTATCAAGGAGATGTTGTCGGCGCTCGCGCAGAGCGGCGCCGAGCCGCGCGGCGATGATCGCGACGTGATCGCCCGGCTCGAGGCGCTCGGCAAGGCCGCGCCGGCTCCCGCGGATGAGCCCCAGCCGCAAGGCGCCGCGCCCGCGCGTGAGCTTGCCGTCGCGAGCGAGACGATCCGCGTCAACGTCGCCCTCCTCGATCAGCTTATGACCACGGCGAGCGAGCTGGTGCTGACGCGCAACCAGCTCCTCCAGGTCCTGCGCAACGATATGCGCAGCACCTTCGCGGCGCCGTTGCAGCGCCTGTCGCAAGTGACGACAGAGCTGCAGGAAACCGTCATGCGCACGCGCATGCAGCCGATCGGCAATGTCTGGTCGAAGCTGCCGCGACTCGTGCGCGAAGTCGCGCGCGAACTGGGCAAGACCATCTCCCTCGACATGCGCGGCTCGGAAACCGAGCTCGACCGACAGGTGCTGGAGCTCATCCGCGACCCGATCACGCACATGGTGCGCAACGCCGCCGATCACGGCATCGAGCCGCCGACGGAACGCGCGCGCGCCGGCAAGCCGGCGGTGGGCCGGATCTCGGTCAATGCCTTTCACGAAGGCGGCCACGTCGTGATCGAAGTGACGGACGACGGCCGCGGCTTCGCGCTCGACCGCATCAAGGCGCGCGCCGTGAGTCTCGGGCTCGCAAGCGAGGCCGATCTCGCCGCGCTGAGCGAGCGCGAGATCCGCGATTTCGTGTTCCGGCCCGGCTTCTCCACTGCCGAGCGCGTCACCTCCATCTCGGGCCGCGGCGTCGGCCTCGACGTGGTGCGCGCCAACCTCGAACGCCTGGGCGGCACCATCGACATCGACAGTGCTCCCGGGCACGGCACCACGTTCAAGATCGTGCTACCGCTCACGCTCGCGATTGTCTCGGCCCTGATTGTCGAAAGCGGCGGCGAGCGCTTCGCGTTGCCGCAGATGGCGGTGCTCGAGCTGGTGCAAGTCGGCGGCGAGCACAAGATCGAATGGCTCAACCGCGTTCCTGTGCTGCGCCTGAGGGATCGGCTGCTGCCGATTGTGTGGCTGCGCCGGCTCCTTGGCCAGTCGCGCGGCGAGACCGCGGGCGAGCCCATCGTCATCGTCACCGAAGCCGCCGGGCGCACCTTCGGCATCATGGTCGACGCCATCGCCGATGCCGAGGAGATCGTGGTAAAGCCTGTGGGCCCAGTGCTGCGCGGCATTCCCATCTTCGCGGGCAACACCATCCTCGGCGACGGCCGCGTGGTCTTCATCCTCGATCCCGCCGGTATCGCCGCCGCAAAGGGCGGCGTCGGTATTTCTGCCGCGGCGACGCCTGCGGCCCCAGTGCCCGCGCCGAAGGACCACGGCGAGCAGTTCAGCTTGCTGCTGTTCCGTGCCGGCACCGCGGGCGTGAAGGCGATCCCATTGGGGGTCGTCGGCAGACTTGAAGAGATCGATCTCGCCGATGTCGAATTCGCCGACGGCAAGCCGGTGGTGCAGTACCGCGGCCGGCTCATGCCGCTCGCCGCGATGTCGTCGGATACGTTCGCGGGCGCGCGCGGGCGGCGGCCCCTCATCGTGCTGGCGCAGGACGAGGACGCCGTCGGGCTTGTCGTCGACGCCATCGAGGACATCGTCGAGGAGGCTGTGGCGATCGAGCGTCCGGCGGGCCAGGACGGGCTCATCGCGAGCGCCATCATCGCCGGCAAGGCGACCGACATCATCGATGCCGGCTATTATCTCAAGGCCGCGCGCGGACTGGGCCAAAGCCGCAAGGGTCCGGCGCCGCGCCACGTGCTGCTCATCGAGAACAACGCGTTCTTCCGCACGCTCCTTGTTCCGGTGCTGCGCGCGGCGGGATACGAGGTGGTATCCGTCGCATCGGTTGAGGAGGCGCGTGCGCTCTGCGCAAGCGGCAAAAGCGTCGACGCTATCCTCGCCGACGAGGACACCCCGGGCATCGAGGCGTTCGCGCGTTCGCTCGACAGTGGGGAATGGCGCGGCAAGCCGCTCGTGGCGCTCGCCGACCACGGCGACACCGAGGGCCGCTTCCCGGCCGCGGTCCAGAAACTCGACAGCCGCGCGCTTCTTGACACGCTCGGGCGTGCGCTTCGTCCTCAGGATGCCGCATGAGGGAACTCGTCGCCATCACCCTCGCGGGACAAGCATTCGGCATCCCGGTCGAAGAGGTGCGGGACGTGCTGGCGCCGCCGCCGATGACGCCGGTGCCACTCGCACCGCCCGAGGTTGCGGGCGCGCTCAATCTGCGTGGCCGCATCGTCATCGTCATCGACTTGCGGAAACGCCTCGGGCTGCCGCCGCTGGCTGACGACATGAAGCCGATGTGCGTCGTGATCGAGCAGGCGGACGAGCTTTACGCCTTCCTCGTCGATCGCGTCGGCGACGTGCTGCGGCCTGCGGACGAGACGGTTGAGCACGGCACCGCGGTGCTCGATCCGGTCTGGCGCCAGGTCGCGGCCGGCATCTGCCGTCTCGAGGATTCGCTCCTCGTCGTGCTCGACGTTGCGCGCGCAGTCGAGCTCGGGATCCGGGCGGCGGCATGAAGACCTGCCTCGTCGTCGATGATTCGCGCGTCGTGCGCAAAGTCGCACGCCGCATCCTCGAGGATCTCAACTTCCTCATCGAGGAAGCGGCCGACGGCAGGCTCGCGCTCGATCTATGTCAGAAGCAGATGCCGGACGCGGTGCTGCTTGACTGGAACATGCCGGTCATGAGCGGCATCGACTTCCTGCGCCAACTCCGCGGCACTCCAGGCGGCGAGGCACCGATCGTCGTGTTGTGCACGACGCATAGCGATATCGCCCACATCCAGGAGGCGATCGCGGCGGGGGCCAATGAATATGTCATGAAGCCTTTCGACGTCGACATCCTCGAGGCGAAATTCGCGCAAGCGGGGCTCCTGTGAACGCCGAACCCGCCATGCGCGGAAACAATGCTCCCGCATCCGCGGCTTCGCCCTGCCGCGTCATGGTGGTGGACGACAGCGCCGTCATTCGCGGGCTCCTGACACGCGCGCTCGAGGCCGATGGTGATATCGCTGTCGTCGCCTCGGCCGGTAACGGACGCATCGCGATCGACGCTCTCGAGCGTCATGACGTTGAGCTCGTCCTGCTCGACGTGGCGATGCCGGTGATGGACGGGCTGGCCGCATTGCCGCTGATGCTGAAGGCGCGGCCTAATCTCAAGGTCGTGATCGTGTCGTCGCTCACGCGGAGCGGTGCCGTCGTTACCATGCAGGCGCTCGCGGCCGGCGCCGCCGACTACGTGACGAAGCCGACCTCGTCGGCGCTCGCGGCTGGCGATGCGTTCCGCCGCGAACTCATCGCGAAGGTCCGCGCGCTCGTCGAGGCGCAGCGCGGCCCCGGCGGTTCCGCTCCGATGCCGCGCGCCGCCGCGACGAGCGCGGCTGTGACGCTGCGTCCGCTGCCGCGCGATCTGCCGCAGGCGATCGCAATCGGCGCCTCGACTGGCGGTCCGGTGGCGCTTTATCGCATTGTCGCCGCGCTGAAGCACGGCGTGCGTCCGCCGATCTTCGTCACGCAGCACATGCCTGCCACCTTCACTGCCATTTTCGCTGATCACCTGGCGCGCGCGAGCGGGCTCGTCGCTGCCGAAGCCATCGATGGCGAGCCGGTCGCTGGCGGCCGCATCTACGTGGCGCCGGGCGAGTTCCATATGGAGGTCGTGCGCGACGGGGACGGGCCGGTGCTTCGTCTCAGCAAGGGGCCAGCCGAGAATTACTGTCGGCCGTCGGTCGATCCGATGCTGCGCAGCCTTGCCGGGACGTACGGGGGCGGTCTCCTCGCGATCATCCTCACCGGCATGGGGCATGACGGGCTTGCGGGGGCGCGCGCGGTCGTCGCCGCGGGCGGCACCGTCGTTGCGCAGAACCAGGCGACCAGCATCGTCTGGGGCATGCCCGGCACCGTCGTCTCGGCCGGGCTCGCGAGCGCGGTGCTGCCGGTGGATGAGATTGGGCCGTATCTCGCCGACATCGCAGGGCGGAGAGCGCCATGAACGCGGCCGACTTCTCCTTCTTCGCGCGGCTCGTCAAGGAGGGTTCGGGGCTCGCGATGACGGAGGACAAATCCTACCTCGTCGAAACCCGCCTCCTATCGGTGGCACAGCGCCATGGTCACGCCTCGGTGGCGGCGCTCGCCTGGGCGCTCAAGAAACACCGTGACACTGGCCTGGTGCGCGAGATCGTCGAGGCGATGACGACCAATGAGTCGTCGTTCTTCCGCGATATGAAGCCGTTCGAGCAGTTCCGCACCTTGGTGCTGCCGGCGCTGCTCAAGGCGCGCGCCGCGAGCCGCACGCTGCGATTCTGGAGCGCCGCATGTGCGGCAGGCCAGGAGCCCTATTCACTCGCCATGCTGCTCGACGAGGAGCGCGTACGCCTCGCCGGCTGGCATGTGTCGCTGCTCGCGACCGATATCTCCGGCGAGATGATTGAGCGCGCCAAGGCTGGCAACTACTCGCAGTTCGAAGTTCAGCGCGGTCTGCCGCTCAAATACGTGGTGCGCCACTTGGAGCCCGAGGCCGACCGCTGGCAGGTGAAGCCCGCGCTGCGCGCCATGGTCGAGTTCCGCGTGATGAATCTTCTCGACGATTTCTCGGCGCTCGGACCGTTCGACATGATCCTATGCCGCAACGTGCTCCTCTATTTCGACCGGCCGACCAAGGCCGCGCTGCTCGAGCGGCTCGCGCGACAGTTGAGGCCGGATGGGTTCTTCATCCTCGGGGGAGCCGAGACCATGATCGGCATGTCGGAGCGCTTCGAGCCGGTGCCGCAGCAGCACGGTCTCTATCGGCTCGCGCCGCCGGCGTACGCGCTCGCAACATCGGCGTCCGGCACAAACTGAAACGGCGGCCCTGAGGCCGCCGTTCGCTTAGATCGCAAGGGGAGGGAGCGTCAGGCCTTCGCCACCTTGCGCTGAGCCGTCTCGCTCTCGGCCGGCGGGTCGCGTAGCACATAGCCGCGGCCCCACACTGTCTCGATGTAATTGTCGCCCCCTGCCGCCTGCGACAATTTCTTGCGCAGCTTGCAGACGAACACGTCGATGATCTTGAGCTCGGGCTCGTCCATGCCGCCATAGAGATGGTTGAGGAACATCTCCTTCGTGAGCGTGGTGCCCTTTCTGAGGCTCAGGAGCTCGAGGATGCCGTACTCCTTGCCGGTGAGGTGGAGGGGGGCGCCTTCGACCTCGACAGTGCGGCTGTCGAGATTGACCGTGAGCTTGCCGGTGCGGATCACCGACTCGGAGTGGCCCTTGGCGCGCCGCACGATCGCCTGAATGCGGGCGATCAGCTCGCGGCGGTCGAATGGCTTGGTGAGGAAGTCGTCGGCCCCGAAGCCCAGTCCCTTGATCTTGTGGTCGAGCTCGCCGAGACCGGAGAGGATGAGGATCGGTGTCCTGACGCGCGCCGCGCGCAGCCGCCGCAGCACCTCGTAGCCGTCGATGTCGGGCAGCATGAGGTCGAGGATGATGATGTCGTAATCGTAGAGCTTGCCGATCTCGAGCCCGTCTTCACCGAGATCCGTGGTATCGCAGATGAAGCCCTCGGCCCGAAGCATCATCTCGATGCTGGTCGCCGTTGCGGAGTCATCCTCAACAAGAAGAACTCGCATTCCTCACCTCCGACGTGAGATCCGTCACGATAATCGCTTTAAGCATTGTTACCAAGTGAAGTTAAGGCTGGGTTAATCGGAAACGCGTGAGTAAAATTTTTTAGGATGAACTCTCCTTAGGGTCACGATTTGTCGGTGTAGACGCGTTTTTTGCTGCGCCGCGCAAAGCCGCGATTTTCCATGATTTAACTGGTGGTTAAGCGACCCAAAGCATGATGGGCCGCGCGCCATGCGGCGCGCCGGCGGCGGGCGAGGGAACGCTCTTTGATTCTCCCTAAGGTTATCGACGATATTGCCCGGCTCGATCCGTGTCGACGCTACGGCCGCGTCACGGGCGTCCTCGGCCTTCTGCTCGAAGCGGGCGGGATCGCGCGTGAGGTTGCCGTGGGAGACCGGGTCGAGATCGTGGCGCAACGCGGCCGAGTCGCATGCGAAGTCGTGGGTTTTCGCGCCGGGCGGGCGCTCCTCATGCCGTTCGGCGCGATCGAAGGAATAGGGCTCGGCTGCAAGGTCGAGCTGGCGCCGGCACCGGCGGCGATCTTTCCGAGCAGGGCCTGGCTTGGCCGCGTCATCAACGCCTTCGGCGAGCCGATCGACGGCAAGGGTCCGCTACCGCAGGGTGATGCAGCTTACCCGTTGCGCAACCGGCCGCCGCCCGCGCACCAGCGCAAGCGCGTGCAGGGCAAGATCGATCTCGGCGTACGCGCGCTCAATACCTTCGTCACCTGCTGCCGCGGCCAGCGCATGGGCATCTTCGCCGGCTCCGGCGTCGGCAAATCGGTGCTGCTGTCGATGATCGCGCGTTACACCGCTGCCGATGCGACCGTGATCGGTCTCGTTGGCGAGCGCGGCCGCGAAGTGCAGGAGTTTCTGGAGGACGATCTCGGCCCGGAAGGGCTCGCACGCAGCATCGTGGTCGTCGCCACGTCCGATGAATCGCCATTGCTGCGCCGCCAGGCGGCCTATCTGACGCTCGCTATCGCCGAGTTTCTGCGCGACCAGGAGCTCGACGTGCTGTGCCTCATGGACAGCGTGACGCGGTTTGCGACGGCGCAACGCGAGATCGGCCTGAGCGCGGGCGAGCCCCCCACAACGAAGGGCTACACGCCGACGGTCTTCGCGGAGCTGCCGAAGCTTTTGGAGCGCGCCGGAACCGGCACAGGCAAAGGCAGCATCACCGGCCTCTTCACCGTGCTCGTCGAAGGCGACGACCAGACCGAACCGATTGCCGATGCCTGCCGCGCGATCCTCGACGGCCACATCGTGTTGGATCGCGCCATCGCCGAACGCGGCCGCTATCCCTCGCTCGACGTGCTGCGCTCGCTTTCGCGCGCGATGCCGCAATGCAACAGCCCGGGCGAGAACCGCCTTGTCGGCGCCGCGCGCACGGCCATCGCCACCTTCGAGAACATGGCCGAGCTTATCCGCCTCGGCGCCTATCGGAGCGGCAGCGACGCGCGCGTCGACGACGCCATCGCGCGTTACCCCGCGCTCGAGAAATTCCTGGCGCAGGAAAAGCAGGAACGCACCGATCTCGCCGCCGGCTACGCGGCGCTCAGCACCATCTTCGGAGAAGCGGCATGACCGCAATCGACAGCTTGATCCGTCTCCATCGCTGGCAGCTCGACGAGCGGCGCCGTCAGCTGGCCGAGCTCGAGACGCTTGCCGAGAAGCTGCGCGGCGAGGAGACGCGGCTTCTGGCCGAACAAGCAAACGAGCAGCAGGTGGCGTCGTCCTCGACCGAGGCGGCGTCCGCCTATGGCAGCTACGCCGCGCACGTGATCGAGAAGCGGCGCAAGATCGCGCAGTCGCTCGCCTCGGTCGAGCAGCAGGTAGCGCTCGCACGCGATGCGCTTTCCGACAGCTACCGCGAGGTGAAGCGCTACGAGATCGCCGCCGCCACGCGCGCCTCGCAGCAGAGAAAGCGGGTCGCACGGCTACAGCAGCGCGCGCTTGACGAGATCGGCGGCGAAGCCCATCGCCGCCGCAGCCGTACGGCGTGATCCCGTATCAGATCCTTACCGCGACGTGTCCGCGTAGCTCCGTCATCGGATCGACGGCGAAGGCGGATGCGGTCGCGAAGACGACATCGCCGTGATATCCCGCGGCCGCGCTCGCGCGGCGGAAGAGGGCGCCTGCTTCCTCCTGGATCGCCTGCGGCAGTGGCGCATGGCTGCGCAGCACCAAGTCGAGCCGGTTGCCGCGCACCAATCCGTCGAGCTGCAGTGCCCCGAGCCGTGACAGCTCGGCCTCGACGATAAAGCGCTGTCCCGGCGAATCCTGCCCTCCCGCCGACTTCTCCTTGCGGCGCAGGTAAAGCCGGACTGGCGCGACAGAGCCGCCCATCAGGAGCGGCAACGTCAGTACCCGCCAGTCGCCGGTGGCGCTCTCGGCGCCGAGCCGGCGCAAGCCCGCGAGATCGCCTTCGACCCTCGTGCGGAGCCGTTCCAGTCCTGCGCTGCCGAGCGAGCGCATGATCGGATCGCCCGGCCACTTGCCGGAGTAAAGCGTGCCTGACAGGAACATCAGGCTTGCCGCGAGGGAAGGGGCCGTTGCCGGCGTCAGCACTGAGCGGAGCTGGGTCGCAAGCTCCGGCGCTGCTTTGTCCAGCGCGCTCAGGATTTGGTCGAGCGCGGGCCAGCCATTGGCCAGCGACGGCGGCAGCTCGGTCGGGCCGGAATCGCCGACCGCGACGAGCTGGAAATTGACGGTGGTCCCGGGTTCGAGCGCGAGCCGGCGGTCGAGCACAAGCGCGCCTAGTGGTGAATCGACAATCGTGTCGCCGCTCGTGGCGAGCGCGATCGTGCCAACGCCGTTCGTGGCGTCCTGGGAGATCGCGGCCGCGCTGAGACGCAGTTCGAAGCGTGAGCCCACCGCGACCGCGTTGTTGCCCGGCGCGGCGGCGATGAGGGTGGCGCCGACGGTCGTGCCAATCTCGAGCGACACGGGCGCCGTCTCGGGTGCTGCCGTTGGTGTTGCGAGTGCTGCGGGCGCGACGTTTGACGGCGCAGACGCGGATGGAGGCGAGGAAGCGCTGCCCGTCACCAGTGCCGCGCCGGGCGCGGGCTTCACGGCGATGGACAGCGGTTCGTTCATCGCGTGCCGAGATCGGTCACGATGCGCCGAGCGATGGTGCCGACATCGTCGGCGGCCTCGCAGGTCGGCGACCGCATGAGCAGCGGCACCTGACGGCGGATCGTCTCCTTGACCCGATCGTCGCGACGAATGATGCCGGCGAGCGGCGGCTCGATCTTCAGGAACTCGCGGCAGGCGCGCAACAGCGTGCTGTAGGTGCGCTCGCCGTCGCGCACGTTCGAGACCATGTTGACGACGATCTGGATGCCGCTTGCCAGACGCTCGAGCGCGGTCACCTTGATGTAGGCATAGGCGTCGGTGATCGAGGTGGGCTCGTCGGTCGTGACGACGAGGCAGACGCGCGCCTCTCTCGTCAGCAAGCGCACCGTGCGCTCGATGCCGGCGCCGAGATCGAGCACGACCCAGTCGTATCCCTGCGCAAAGCGCCCGAGCTCGGCGCGGAGCTCGATGAGGCGGCCGGGCGCGAGGTTGGCGAGCCCGCCCGAGCCCGAGCGGCCGGCGATGATGTCGAAGCCGCACGAATGCGGCGTTGCCACTTGGGCGAGCGTGGCTTCGCCCGCAATCACGCTCGCAAGGTCGCGGCGCGGCGTGGCGCCGAGCTGTACGTCGACATTGGCGAGGCCGAGATCGCCATCGAAAAGCAGCGCCTTGCGTCCGCTATTGGCGAGCGCATGCGCAAGCGTGATGGAGAACCAGGTCTTGCCGACGCCGCCCTTGCCGGATGCGACGGCAATGATGTTACGTTTTTCCGCGACCGGGATTTGAACCGGAGCGGCGGCGAGGGCCGCGGCCGTCGCGCTTGTCATGACTCACCTCGCTTTTGAATTTTGGGCCGGCCCTGCGCGGCCAGCAGCAGGCGGCCGAGCAGGACGGGATTGAAGGGGCTGAGTCCGTCGGCGATCGCCGGCGACACGCCGGCCTCGGCGTAGGGCAGGCGCAGTTCGTCGGCCACGGCCAGGATGCTGGCGAGCCGGCGCGAGAGATCGAGGCGCGTAACGACGAGCCGTGTGCAGCCGTCAGCGGCGAAGACGCGCGCCATTTCGAGCGCGTCGACGACATCGCCTCCTGCCGGCAAGACGAGGAGCGGCTCGGCCTTGGCGGCGGCGGCCAACGCCTTCCAGTCGCTGCGCTCGGCGCCTGCATAGGGATTGACGCCAGGCCCGTCGATGATGACGAGTTCGGCGGGCTCGGCTACGGCAATGGCGGCGTCGAGTTGGCTGGTATCCTCGGCGCGCTCCATGGGCACATTGAGTATCTTGGCGAAGGCGGCAAGCTGCTCGGCGGCTCCCGCGCGCTGCGCGTCGGCCGTGATGAGGCGCGCGCGCTTCCCCGCGAAGACGGCGCGCGCCGCGAGCTTCGCCGCGGTCACGGTCTTGCCGCCGCCGGGTGGCCCGGTGAGAAAGAACCGGCGCTTGCCGTCCTCGGCCGCGACCGGCCTGAAGGGATAGAGCGTCGCGAGCGCGCTCGAGAGCGCGACAAGCGGCTCTTCCGTGTCGTAGGGCAGCACTGCGGCGATGATCTTCTCGGCAAGTTCGGGCGCGAGCCCATGCCCGTCGAGCGCATCGCCGATCATGTCGATGGCACTCGCGCTTTGCTTCCCGTTCGACGCGGAAAGAGGCGCGAGGTCGGCATCGAGTGCAGCCGTGACGGACATCCGCCCGTCCTCGTCCTCCTGCGTCGAGACGATGATGGCGTCGGGGCCCAGATGCTGGCGCACGAGGCTCATCGCCTCGTTCATGGTCCGGCCGGAATAGCTGCGCAGGCGCATGGCGGATCAGCCTCAGATCTGTCCGAGCGTCTTGAGACGCGCCTTGGGGTGGATCTCATTCTGGGACACGACGATCGTGGCAGGCCGGAAGCGCTCGATGATCGAGCGCACATAAGGCCTGACGGCGGGGCTCGTGAGCAGCACTGGCGCGTCGCCCTTCGCCGCCAATCGCTCGAAGGCGATGCGTACCGCACCGATGAACTCCTGCAGCCGGCTCGGCGCCATGCTGAGATGGCGCTCCTCGCCCTGGCCCGAGAGCGCCTCGGCGAACGACTGCTCCCAGTGCGGCGACAGGCTGACGATCGGGATGAAGCCGCCCTCGGCGGTATTGGTGTCGCTGATCTGCCGTGCCAGACGCGCGCGCACGTGCTCGGTGATGATCGAGACGTTGCGGCTGTAGCCGCACGCCTCAGAAATCCCTTCGAGCACGGTCGGCAGGTCGCGGATCGACACGCGCTCGGCCAGAAGATTCTGCAGCACGCGCTGGATGCCGCCCATCGAGATTTGCGATGGCACCATGTCGCCGACGAGCTTCTGGTGACCCTTGTCGAGCTCGTCGATGAGCTTTTGCGTCTCGGCATAGGACAACAGCTCGGCCATGTTGTCCTTGATGACCTCGGTGAGGTGCGTGGTGATGACGGTCTGGGGTTCGACGACCGTATAGCCGCGGAACGTCGCCTCCTCGCGCTGCGTCTCCTGCACCCATTGCGCTGGGAGCCCGAAGGTCGGTTCAGTCGTCGCCTCGCCCGGGAGCTGGATCGGCTCGCCGCGCGGGTCCATCACGAGCAGCATGCTCGGGCGCAACTCGCCACGCCCGACCTCGATCTCCTTGATGCGGATGAGATAGGCATTGGCGGGCAGCTGCAGATTGTCCTGGATGCGCACCGAAGGCATGATGAAACCCATATCGGCGGCAAGCTGGCGCCGCAGGCTCCGTACCTGGTCGGTGAGGCGCGAGCCGTGATCGCCGTTGATGAGGCTCAGGAGCCCGTAGCCAAGCTCGAGCCGGATCTGGTCGATCTGGAGCGCATTTCGGATCGGCTCCTCCTTGGGCGGCTGAGCTGCGGCTTTCGCAGCCTCGACCGCCTGCTCCTGTTCCTTCTCCTTTCGCGCGGTGAGCTTCCAGGCCGCGCCGCCGGTCAGAGCTGAGAGCGACATGAAGGGGAGCATCGGCACGCCCGGCACCAGCGAGAGCGTCAGCATCAGCGACGAGGCGACGCCCAACGCCGCCGGATAGGCGCCGAGCTGGCCGAAAAAGGCCTTGTCGGCCGAACCGCTCGTGCCGGCTTTCGATACGAGCATGCCGGCTGCGGTCGAAACGATGAGCGCCGGAATCTGTGTCACGAGCCCATCGCCGACGGTCAGCAGCGTATAGGTCTGGGTCGCGTTGGCGAAGGTGAGGTTCTTTTGCACCACGCCGATGACGATGCCGGCAATGATATTGATGACGGTGATGATGAGGCCCGCGACGGCATCGCCCCGCACGAATTTCGAGGCGCCGTCCATCGCGCCGTAGAAATTGCTTTCGTCCTCGAGATCGCGCCGGCGCTGGCGCGCCTTTGTCTCGTCGATGAGGCCGGCCGAGAGGTCGGCGTCAATCGCCATCTGCTTGCCGGGCATGCTGTCTAGGCTGAAGCGCGCTGCGACTTCCGCGATGCGGCCCGAACCCTTGGTGATGACTACGAAATTCACCACGACGAGGATCGTGAACACGATCACGCCGATGATGAAGTTGCCGTTCATCACGAAATTGCCGAAGGCCTGGATGACGTGACCGGCGGCCGCGGTGCCCTCGTGGCCGTGCCCGAGAATGAGCCGCGTCGAGGCGAGATTGAGCGCGAGGCGAAGCATCGTCGCCATCAGCAGCACGGTCGGAAACGAGGAAAAATCGAGCGGCCGCTCGATGAAGAGCGCCACCATCAGGATCAGCACCGAGAACGTCATCGAGAACGCCAGGCTCATGTCGAGGAGCCAGGTCGGCATCGGCAGGATGAGCACGACGAGGATCGACACGACGGCCAGCGCGAGCGCGATCTCACCGCGCTTCAGCGTCGCGAGTAGACGTTCGGCGATCGCCTGCGGCGATCCGGAAAGGGCGGCGGTGTCCGCCATGGCTTAGGTCTGCGGGCCCTGGCTCACGCGGAAATCCGTTCCGGCTCGCCCGGCAGCGGCACGTTGAGCCCCTCCTGCCGGTATTGCTGCAGCTTGTTGCGCAGCGTGCGGATCGAGATGCCGAGGATGTTGGCGGCGTGCGTGCGGTTGCCCAGGCAATGCGACAGCGTGCCGAGGATGAGGTCGCGCTCGACCTCCGCAACGGTGCGGCCGACGAGTCCGCCTGCGTTCACGCCGGCTGGCGCCTCGTCTTCGTCGCTCCTTTTCAGCGGTGCGAGCATGATCGCCTCGGGCCCGATCTCCTCGCCGCCGGCCAAAAGCACGGCGCGATGCATCGTGTTCTCGAGCTCGCGTACGTTGCCGCGCCAGGGATGCCGGTTCAGAAGCTCGCGCGCAGAAACCGAGAGCCGGCGTGCCGGCAAACCGTTCGACTCTGCATACTTGCCGATGAAGTGCTCGGCCAGGAGTTCGATGTCGCGAGTTCGCTCGCGCAGCGCCGGGATGCGCAGCGTGACGACATTGAGGCGGAAGTACAGATCCTCGCGGAACTCGCCCTTGCGCACTTGTTCCTCGAGGTCGCGGTTCGAGGTCGCAATGAGGCGGATATCGACCTTGATGGGCTGGGTCCCGCCAACGCGATCAATCTCGCGCTCCTGCACTGCACGCAGGAGCTTCGCCTGGAGCCGCGGATGCATCTCGCTCACCTCGTCGAGAAGGAGCGTGCCGCCCGAGGCTTCCTCGAACTTTCCGATGCGGCGCGCGACCGCGCCGGTGAAAGCACCCTTCTCATGCCCGAACAGCTCGCTCTCGAGCAGATTGTCGGGAATGGCGGCGCAGTTGACGGAGACGAAACTCTGCCGCGCCCGCTTGCTCTTGCGGTGGATGAGACGGGCCAGCACCTCCTTGCCCGTGCCGCTTTCGCCGGTGACGAGGACAGTCGCGTCCGATGGCGCGATCTGCTCGGCGAGTTTCACGAGGCTTTCCATCGCCGCGTCGCGATAGAGGAGGGAATGGCTTTCCTGCGCCACCGCTTGCAGCACGGCGGCGATCATCTCTGCATCCGGCGGCAGCGGCAGGTATTCCTTCGCTCCGGCCTTGATCGCCCGCACCGCGGCACTCGCGTCGGCGCCGACACCACACGCCACGACCGGAACGGCGAACCGTTCCTGCCGCAGGCTCTGCACCATGGCGCCGATGTCGAGCTTCACGTCCATCAGGAGGAGATCGGCGCCCTGGCCCGAGCGCAGTGCCGTCAGCGCCTGATCGATGCCATCGACGTGGGCGACGCCGGCGCCGCGCGCGAGCGCGATCTTGCCAGCGGCGCTGATATAGCCCTCGAGCGGGCCGATGATGAGGAGACGCATGGGATTGGCCCTTGTTCGATCTGGTTCAGGTGCGGTCGGCCTTGACGATTTCCGTCATGGTGACGCCCAGGCGCTCGTCCACGACGACGACCTCGCCGCGCGCGACGAGCCGGTTGTTGACGTAGATGTCGATCGCCTCGCCGACGCGGCGATCGAGTTCGACGACGGCGCCGCGGCCGAGCTTTAGTAGCTGGCTCACCTGCATCGTGGCGCGCCCGAGCACGGCCGAGATCTGTACCGGAATGTCGTAGACAGCCTCGAGTTCCTTGGCGTTCTGCGGCCTGTTCTCGGGCGGCGGAGCGTTGTCGGTGTCGAGCTCGTCGAGCTGAAGGTTCGTGTCATTCATGAGTCGTCTCCTCGAATTCGTGTTCAGTCGCTAGGGCGGGGGCGGGGGCGGGGACTGGGCGCGCCAGGATGCGGTCGAGCTCGGCCATGAACCGGCCGTGATCGCGCTCGGCGCCGCCATCGGCCCATTCGATCCTGGCATCGCCGGCGGCAAGATCAGGGTCGGCCAGCAGCACGAGCTTTCCGGAAAAGCCGGCGGACTGCGACAGCGCCGGCAGACGGTCCTTCAGCGGCTCGAAAAGCGCGTCGCCGACGCGCAGCACGATGCGCGGCTCCTCGAAGGTCTCCCCTAGAATGCGCGTGACGAAAGATTCGAGCTCCGCCAGCGGGTCCTTGGCGGCAAGCGCAGGAACTGCGCGCTGGATAACGGCGCGGACGAAAGCTACGGCGGTGTGTTCGACTTCGCTCTCGATGCGTGTGCGCTCGGCGAGAAGGCGCTCGGCGGCGGCTGTCAGCGTTTCGACCGCGCCGGTAAGCTTCGCCTCATTGCTCTGCGCGGCTTCGGCAAGGGCGCTGCTGCGGCCTGCGGCGAGCCCTTCGCTGCGTGCGGCGTCGAGCTCGGCCTGCGTGAAACGCGGCTCGGGCAATACGCTCGTGTCGTCGCTTTCCGGCGGATCGAGCCGGTCGAAGGAGACGTCGAACAGGAAGCGCTGCGGCTTGCCCATGGCGGCCTAGTAGACGAGCTCGTCTTCGCCGCTGCCGTCGGAGATGACGATCTCTCCGCGCGCGGCGAGGTCCTTTGCGACCGAGACGAGATAGGCTTGAGACTCCTCGACATCCTTGAGGCGGATCGGGCCCATCGCCGCGATCTCCTCGCGCAGGAGCTTTCCCGCGCGCTCCGACATGTGCGAGAAAAACAGGTCGCGCAGCGTTTCCGATGCGCCTTTGAGGGCAATCGGAATCTTTTCCTTCTCGGCGGTGCGCAGGATGGCCTGGATCGCCGCTCCGTCGAGCTTGCCCAGATCCTCGAACGTGAACATGAGGGCCTTGATCTTGTCGGCGGAATCGCGATTGCGCTCTTCGAGCGCGGTGATGAAGCGCGTCTCCGTGTTGCGGTCGAGGCTGTTGAAGATCTCGGCGATGAGCTCGTGCGAATCCCGGCGGTTGGTGCGGGCCAGGCTCGAGAAGAATTCGTTCCTGAGCGTGCGCTCGACATCGTCGAGCACGTCCTTCTGCACCGCCTCCATGCGCAGCATGCGCATGACGACTTCCATGGCGAAGCTTTCGGGCAACTGCGTCAGGACACGGCCGGCATGATCCGGCTTGACCTTGGACAGCACCACGGCCACGGTCTGCGGATATTCGTTCTTGAGATAGTTCGCGAGCACCGATTCGTTCACGTTGCCGAGCTTGTCCCACATGGTGCGGCCGGCGGGCCCGCGGATCTCTTCCATGAGGTTGTTGACGCGCTCGGAACCGAGCACTTTGACAAGCAATCGCTCCGTGCTCTCGTAGGTGCCGACCAGCGAGCCGGTTGCCGAAATCTGCTCGGCGAACTCGATGACGAGCCGCTCGATGATGGGCGAGGCGACCGTCCCGAGATTGGCCATGGTCTGGGAGATCTCCTTGATCTCCTCATCGTCCATGAGGGTGAAGAGCTTTCCCATCTGGTCTTCGCCGACCGCAAGCAACAGGATCGCCGCCTTCTCGGCGCCGGAGAGCGTGCGGTAATCGTCGCGAACGCGCATGATGTTCGTCCGCCCCTCTTACCGTTCCTGGTACATCCAGCTGCGCACGATCGCGAGTGCCTCTTCGGGATGCTTGTCGACGATCTCGCTGACCTTGCGCAGGCTCGATGCCGCGACGCGCCCGTCCACCTGGCCGATATCGATCGCAGCGTCTTGCTCGGCGGCGTGTTGAGCGGCGCGCTGCTGCGCGAGCGCGACGGCACTGCCGCCCGGCGCAGGAAGCGCCGCCGTGGCCCCGCCTTGGCGCGTAAGAAGCCGCGTGCCGTCACCGCCGATGGCGCCGCCGGGCGTGACCCCGTCGAGCAGGCGGTTCACGAGCGGCCGGATCACCAGCAGAATCACGAGGACGGCGACCACGGCGAGAATGAGCGTCTCGCCCATGTGCATGATGTCGGCGCGCTCGAAGCCCATGATGGTTTGAGCCGGTGGCGCCACGGGTTCGTCGACCGGGGCGAATTGCATGTTCACGACGTCGACATTGTCGCCGCGCTTTTGGTCATAGCCGATGGCCGAGCGCACAAGCGACGTCAGTTCCTTCATCTCGTCGGCGGACCGCGGCTGATACTTCTTCGTTCCGTCGGCGGCGCTGGTGTACGTGCCGTCAACCACGACCGCGACGGATTGCCGCTTGAGCGCGCCGGCCTGGCGGACTTGGCTCTGCACCGTCTTGGTGATCTCGTAGTTGACGGTCTCCTCGTTGCGCGAGCCGCGCGTTTGGCCGGTGCTGGTGGGCCCGCTCGGGGTCGGCTGATTGTTCTGGTTGGGCAGATTGTTGGCGACGGAGACCGGCTGCGCCGCGTTGCCCTGGCTGCTGTCGTTCGACTCCGTGACGGTCTGGGTCGAGCGCACGACTTGGCCGTTCGGATCATAAGCCTCGGAATTGGTCGTGACCTGGTCAAAATCCATATCGACGGAGACATCGACGCGTGCCTTGCCCGGCCCGAGCGATCGATCGATCAGCTGCTCGAGGTTGCGCGACAGCCGGTTCTCGTAGTTGACGCGCATCTCCTCGGCGGAGGAGCTCGAAAGTGCGCCCTGACCGCCGCCGTCGCCACGCGCGAGCAGATTGCCTTCTGTATCGACGATCGAGACCCGATCCGGCCTGAGATCGGGCACGGCCGAGGCGACGAGATGTTGGATCGCGGCGACCTGCATCGAGGCAAGCCGCCCCGCGCCGCGCAGCTTCACGACGATGGACGCGCTTGGGATCTGGCGGTCACGTGTGAACAGTTCGCGTCGCGGCAGCACAAGATGGACGCGCGCGGATTGGATCGAATCGAGCGAGGAGATCGTGCGCGAAAGTTCGCCCTCGAGCGCGCGTACCTGGTTGACGTTCTCGACGAAGCTCGAGGTGCCGAAGGCGTCGCTCTTGTCGAAAATCTCGTAGCCGACCGAGCCACCATGCGGCAGCCCGTCGTCGGCGATGAGCATCCGCACGCGTGTCACTTGGTCGACCGGGACCATGATCGTCGAGCCGTCGCCTTTGAGCTGATACGGCACGTTCATGGCGTCGAGCTTCTGCACGATTGCGCCGCTGTCCTTGGGGTCAAGGTCGCCGAACAGCAGGCCGTAGCCCGGCGTCGCGATGCGCGAGCTGATGAACCCGAAGAAGCCGATGCTTGCCGCGGCAACCGCCGCGAGCACGGCAAGCCGCACGATGCCGAGGTTACGAAGCGTCTGAAGCAGGCCGTTCACCGTTAACCGCCTCTAGCTGCGGAAGACATCCTCTCGCAGCAAATTATTGGCGGTTGGGTGAAGGACCGGTTAAGGGACCGGCAGTTTTTGCCGCGTGGGCGGCAGAACTTGCCGCTCGCTCAGGCGATGCGCGCGCGATTGGCCCCGCGATAGTCCTGAAGGCGCGTCACGCGCAGGCCCGGCAGCCCATGGCTGTCGACGAGGCGCTGCCACGACAGGAACTCTTCGACCGAAAGCGTATAGCGCTTGCAGGCGTCCTCGAGGCTGATGATGCCGGCGCGCACGGCCGCCACGACTTCGGCCTTGCGCCGGATGACCCAGCGCTTGGTATCGGTCGGCGGCAGACTCTCGAGGCTTGCGACGTTGCCGACTTCGAGAAGCCAATCGGTGCCGTCTGCACTCATGGTGGTTTGGCTTCGCTGACTCACTTGTGATCCCGGCTTCGCTCTGACCGCCAATCTTCTACGCGCGCCGGTTTAAAAAACGGCTAAGCGGCACGCGCGAAGATTTCCGGAGAAATTGCCGAAAATTCTAGCGGTTACCCGACCTGGATCGACAGAAGCGCTTGCGTCATCTGGTTCGCCGTGGTGAGCACTTTGGAGTTCGCCGAATAGGCGTTCTGAGTGATGATCAGCTGGCTGAACTCGCCGGCAATGTCGACTGTCGAGTTTTCGAGCGAGGAGGGATCGATCTGGCCAGCGGCGCCGGTGCCGGCCTCCTCGAGCAGTGGCAATCCGGAGTCTGCGCTTTCGAGATACGTGTTGCCCGAGGTCGGAGTGAGGCCGTCCGGGTCCTCGAACGTCGCGATCGGGACGATGGCGATGGCGCGCGTTTGGCCATTCGAGAAATTGGCGCTCACAAGACCGTTCGCACCAATGCTGACACTCGAGAAGCTGCCGAATTGCACGCCGTCCTGGCTGATGTCCGATACGGTGAAGGCCGAGCCGAGTTGGCTCAATCCGCTGGTCGTGCCGTCGGCGCCGAGATTGAAGCTCACATCTTGTGGTGAGGTACCGCCGCTCGCGCTCGGATCCCACGCGATCTGTAGCGCATTCGCGGCATTGAAGGTCGTGCCCGCGGCGTTGAGCGTGCCGTCGCTATTGAATTTGACGGTGTCGTTGCCGCCGGCAATCGTCGCGGTGCTCGTACCGGCGTTGTTGAACGCGGCGGAAACGGTCCACGTGTTGGCGGCGCCGGACGGTGTAAAGGTAACGGTGAGATCGTGCTCGATCCCTTCGGTATCATAGACCGGAACGGTCATTGATTCAGGTGAAGTCGCGTTCGCCGGAAGGTTGGCGTTGAGCGTCACGTTCGCGGTCGGTGTGGCTGTCTCGGCGATGCCATTCACGTTGATCGTTTGCAGCCCGGCGAGCGTCGTGCCGCCCAACGTCGGCGCCGCGCCCGCGGCGATCGCTGCGCTTTGCGCGGGCGTGAGCACTTGGCCCTGGAGGTAGAGGCCGGCAGCGTTGACCAGGTCGCCGTTGGCGTCGACGGTGAAATTGCCGGCGCGCGTGAATGACGTCGTGCCGGTGCCGCTGACGCCGGCTGCATTGCTGTTGACGACGAAGAATCCGCCGCCGGAGATCGCGAGATCGGTGGGCGAGCTCTCGCTTTGGATCGAGCCCTGCTGCGCGGTGTTGTAGAGGGGCTTGCTGGTGACGCCGCCGGGCGAGTAGCTCGAGGCCGTGCTTTGCGTGACAAGCGTCGAGAAATCGGTGGTCGTGTCCTTGTAACCGATCGTATTGGAGTTGGCGATGTTGTCCGAAATGATGCCGAGCGCGTTGCTGTTGGCGTTGAGGCCCGAGACGGCGGCATACATGGCGCCAAGAATGCTCATGGGACGATCTCCTAATCGATACTTCGCTTAGTTGCTGGACGTGCTGGACGAAGCTTTGGGATTTACGGTCACGAGTTCGCTCATCGGCACGCTGATGCCATCGACGTCGAACGTGGCCGCGCCGTTGTTGACCGAGACGGAGCTGATCGTGCCGATCGAGTTCACGGTTGCCTGGATCGCGCTGTTGTTGGCCCCGGTCGCAATCACCTGCAATGTATAGGCGCCGTCGGGCATCTGCTGGCCGGCGTTGTTCTCGCCGTTCCAGGTGAAGCTCGAGGTGCCGGCGCTCGTCGAGCCGGTCGTGGTGTAGACCTGGTTGCCGTTGGCATCGGTAACGACGAGGGCCGTCTGTGTCGAGGCGGTCGGCAGCGTGTAGCTGTAGGTGGCGGAGCCGTCCTGTAGCGGCGCCGTCGCGCTGTTGTATTGGATCTGGTCGCCAACGAGCGGCGTCGACGCGATCGTTTCGCCCGCGGTCTGGAGAGAGATGAGGGACTGCAGATTGTTGTTCGTGTTGATCTGCTGCTCGACCTGGCTGAATTCCACGAGCTGTTGCGTGAAGGTGTTGGTGTCCATCGGCGACAGCGGATCCTGGTTCTGGAGCTGCGTCGTCAGAAGCGTCAGGAATGTGTTGAAGTTCGAGGTGAAGTTCAGAACGTTGCTGCCGGTGCTGGTACCGGTCGTGCTGGCGCTACCGCTCGAATTGGTTTGGCTGGTGCCAAAGGTCGGAACGACGGGCGCTGTATTCTGTGTGGCGGCGACGGTCATGGGGTTAGACCTCGATGTCGAGAGTGCCGTCGTGACGGCGGTAAGAAGGTTGGGTGGACTGCCCTGTGGCCGGCGTCGCTGCGGAGTCGGCATAGCGCTGGCTCGTGTAGGCGGGGGCGGCCTGGTTCTGGGTGTAGGATTGCGGATCGCCGCCGCGCAGGTTGAAGCTAAGGCTGCCGCTGTCGGCCTTGAGGCCCGCGTCTCGCAACGCCTGTTGCAGACCTTGGGAATCCTGCTTCAGAAGATTGAGTGTGTCGGAGCGGTCGGCCGATATGACGGCGCTGATATGCCCATCGTGTGATACGTCGAGCTTTACGGCGATCGCGCCGAGGCTCGCGGGCTTCAGCTGGATTTCGATGCGGTCGGTTCCGCTTTGTGCCGCCTGGCGCAGGCTCAGCGCGACCTGTTCGGCCGCTGGCAGCACGTGAACCGGGATCGTCGGCGTCGCCGCGACGGCGGCGTTCGTTGCCGCGGCCGTCGTCGCGGCCACGGGCTGGTGCACGGCCGCGCTCGGCGCCGCCAGGTTGGCTGAACTCGCGTCCGCGGGTGCCTGCGGCGCGACGGCTTGGCCTGCGACGCTGTCGGATGCGTGGAGGCTTGCGTCGCCGTCGCTTGCGTCGTGCGCGTTGGCCGTGGCTGCGTTCGCCAGGGTCGCAAGCTTGGATTGATCGGTTGCCGGGTCCGCGGCGGCAGAACTGCCCTGAGAGGCCGCGGCATCGTCGGGCTGTGCCGAGTCGTCTTGCGTTGCGTCGTTCGCCTGCGAATTTCCGGCGTGATGCCACAAGCCGGCAAGCACGGTGTTCGGTTGCGAAAGAAGGGTGGGAGCGCCGGCAACGACGCGCGCTTCGACCGCGGCCGCGGGCCCATTCTGCGTGCCTTGGCCGTTGCTGCCAGTCGAGCTGGTGCCGGTGGTGGACGCGGTCTGCGGCAACGCGGGTACGAGCGCCGCGGCAGGCGAAGGCTGGGTCGGCGTGGCCGCCGGCGGCTGCGCCTGTGTTGTGCTTGCCGTTGTCGATTGGGCCGCGGCCGGCGGGTTCGAGGCTGCCGGCTGTTGCGCAGTTGCGGCCGCGGCGCCGGCGAGGTTTGTATTCTGCGAATTGCCGTCGTCGCTGTTGTTCTTGGGATGGCTCGGCGTCGGCGTTGACGTCGGCGCGGCGCTGTCGTTCGCATGGAGCAGCGCCATGAATCCGCCGCCGAGGTATTGCGCGAAGTCGATCGGGCTCGGCGCAGGCTGAGGCGCGGTCTGCGGCGCGACGGCATTGGCGACAGGGGCAGCGACGTGCGGAGTCATGTCGCGGGTCACTCAGCAAACGCCATGCCACCCGCGCAGCAGGGTTAAGTCATTGAAAGCGCGTTGATCATCCCACCTGGGCCGATGCTGCCGCGGCAAAGGGTGCCGACTCTGCGCCGGCAATCTTTGCCGCGAGGCCGCGCGGCGCAAAGCGACGACGGCGGCAAGCTTTGCCGGGTCGGGCAAATTGCGCCCGGCAAATCCTGCCGCGGCGCCGCTAGACAGCGCGAGTGCTCAGAAATTTTTGCCGCATTTGCGCGGGTTTGCGCCTGTCTGCCCGGCAGTTTCGACCCGGCATGGAGCTTGCTTCCCAAGGTCCTGGACCGCGAAGCGGCCCATTCGTCACACCGAGAAGGAAACTACCACATGTCGAATATCGTTCTTGGCGCTGCAACCCAGTCAAACTTGCTCGCGTTGCAGAACATCAATACCCAGTTGGGCACCACGCAGAACGCTCTCGCCACCGGCCTTTCGGTATCGAGCGCGGTCGACAACGCCGTCAAGTTCTTCCAGGCGCAGTCGCTCAACGATCGTGCGAACGACCTCTCCACCCGTAAGGATGCGATCGATCAGGGCATTTCCTCGGTCACCACCGCGACCCAGGGCATCCAGAACGCGATCACGATCCTGCAGCAGATGCAAGGTCTGGTGCAGTCGGCCTCGACCGACACGGCAGCGCAGCAGAAGGCCGCGCAAGCTCAGTTCGACACCCTCTCTGCGCAGTTGAACCAGCTGCTCAACGACACGAGCTACCAGGGCCTCAACCTGATCAACTCGTCGACCTCGAACCTGACGCTGCAGTTCAGCCAGAGCTCCACCTCGGTGCTCAAGGTTGCCGGTCAGAACCTCTTGATCAGCAAGTCGGTCACGGGTGCCTCGAAGGCGTCGCACCTCGCTACCGTCCTCGCTGGCGGCAAGAAGTTCACCTCGCTGAGCGCCGGCACGACGGTGTACACGCAGATCTACAACACGTTGAACAATGCCATCGGTACCTTCCAAGGCGCCGCTCAGAACCTCGGTTCGAACGTGGCGTTCCTCAACACGCGCCTCTCTTTCACGGAGCAGTACATCAGCACGCTCCAGGGCGGTGCCAACTCTCTGACGGTCGCCGACGTGAACACGGAGAGCACCAACCTCGTCACCTTGCAGACGAGGCAACAGCTCGCCATTCAGTCGCTGTCGATCGCCACGCAGTCGGAACAGGCGGTTCTGCGTCTCTTCCACTGATTGGTAAGGGTATGGCGGGCGGCCGCAAGGCCGCCCGTTACCCGCGTTAAGCATGCGCTAACCGTATGCGGCTTATGAGAGCCGTACCACGAGACCGGGGAGCCGTAGAATGCCGCTCACCATCAATCTTCGGCCCAAGGAACGCCTGATCGTCAACGGCGTCGTCATCGAGAATTCGGGCCAATCCGCAAAATTGCTCGTCCACAACACCGCGGCCCTGCTGCGCGAGAAGGACATCCTCACCGAGGAGCAGGCAACGACGCCGGCGCGGCGAATCTATTTCGCCATCCAGTGCGAATATCTTTTCCCCGGCAAGGAAACGGTGCTTTTACCCATAATTTATAAGTTTATTACAGAGTTCGCGGCCGCCGCGCCGAGCGCCAGTACGCTCGCGCAGCAGATTACGGAGTTCATCGAGAAGCGCGATTGGTATCACGCGCTCAAAACCGCCAAACAGCTCATAGCCCGAGAGCAGGAGATCCTTAATGAACCTTGCGGCCAAGCGGTATCAGAGGCTGCCGGAGTCGGGTAATCCCGCTCGCACCGAGGCCTGGGCGCTTATCGAAATGGCCCGTGAGCTGCATCAGTCGAAAGAGGCATCGCTCGACGCGCGGCGCGCGGCGCTCCGCAAGAACTGGCGGCTGTGGACGATTTTCCAAGCGGGACTTCTCGATCCGGACTGCACGGTCCCGGCCGAAACGCGCAGCAACCTTCTCGGGCTTGCGAATTTCATCGACCGTCACACTGCCGCGCTCCTCGCGGACGGCGATCCGATCAAGATCGACGTGCTCGTCAAGATCAACCGGCAGATCAGCGAGGGTTTGCTCGACGGGCAGCGCGCCACTGCTCAACCCGGCCAGGCGCCGGCCGCGCCCCCCGCGGCGCTCGCCGAAAACATCTGACGCGACCATGGCGCCCTTGGGGGAGAGGGAAGGGAGCGCGCTCGACCCCTCGGTCGCCGCTGCGTCGGGCCGTCTTGCCGCCGGCGATGCCGCGGGTGCGCTCGCACTTCTTTCGCCACTTATCGCGGGCGACGCCCCATCGCTCGCCGCTCGGTTTCTCCTGGCGCATACCGCTTGGCAAATGGGGCGGCTCGACTGGGCGTTGGAGCTCGCCCGCGCTTGCCACGAAGCGGCGCCGATGGACAGTGCCGCGGCCGAGACGCTCGCCTCGCTCTATGCGCAATGCGGCGATCCCATAGAGAGCATCTATTTCGGCAAGCTTGCGATGGCGCTCGGCGACAGAGGCGAGCTCGCGCCGCTCATGCCGAAGAATTTTCCTCGGTTCGATGAGGCGTTTCACGCCATCGCGGAAAAGCCGCGGCTCGCGAAGGCGAAGAGCGAGCTTGCAGCCGGCAAGTTTGGCGATGCGCTCGAGAGTGCGCGCCAGCACGTCGCGATCGATGAGAGCGATGTGGCCGGGCGCGGCTTTTACGTGGCGCTCTTGCTGCGCGCGGGACGCCCCTGCGATGCCGCCGCGGCGCTTGGTCAAATAGAGCACGAGGCACAGGAAAGTGCGCCGCTCGCGGCGCTTTACGCGCAAAGCTTGACGGCGGCAGGGGATGCGCCGGGCGCGCGCCATTGGCATGCGGTTGCGACAGAGCTGGCACCTGAGGATCCGGGTATTGCGGCGGCGCATGTTGCCGATGGAACTTGGATCGAGGAAGCGCCGGCCCTCACGAAGCTCGCCGAGACGTGGGCCGCGAATCATTCCGCGCCGGCGCGGCCGCGCGCTTTGTCTGTGCCCAGCGGCCCGCTCGTCATAGCCTATCTCGTGCCCGCATTGCTCGATCGCGAGGATGCGGCGGCGATTGCGGCCGTCGCCAGCGCTCATCGCGGCTCTGCGAAGACGATCGCCTATGCCAGCGGCGCGCAGAGCTGGACCGAGAACGCGCCCCTGAGCGGCGCCTTCGATGTGTGGAAGGACGTGAACGAGCTCGACCCCGCCACGATCGCGCGTTATTTCCGTCACGACGGGGTCCACGCCATCATTGACGCGGCGGGATTTGCTTCGCCCGCGACGCTCGTCGCGCTGTCACACTGCACGACGGCACTGCGCGTGTCGTGGCTCGGCAACCCGGGCGCCATCGGCGCACCGATCTATGATGCTCGCATCACGGCGTACCATGCGGCCAGCGGCAATGAGTGGGGCATCGACGGCGGTTATCCGCTTGCCGGCGTCCGGCACGACGTCGCGCGGGTCGATCGCGCGGTCCTTCAATTCGGGAGCGACGCGAGTTTGGCCCAGCTCGACGATGCTACCGTCTCGTGTTGGGGCGCACTTCTGCGGGCCGAGCCGGAAGGGCGGCTGCTTCTGCGCGCTCGCGACTATGGAGCCGCGACGATCGATCGGCTTGTCGCGCGCTTCGGCCGCGAGAATGCCGCGCGGATCGACCTCGTTGCGGCGGAGCGGTTCGAGGAATTTTATGCTCGTGTCGACGTGGCCCTAGCTCCACGCCGCGGCGCCTCTCCGCGCATGGCGGCCGAAGCGCTCGCATGCGGCGTACCGGTCGTGGCCTTCGCTGGCGAAAGCGCGGCGGAGCCTTATGGTTCATTTCTCGCGGGCGCGGGTGTGGCGTCAGACATGCTCGGGAAGGACGAAGCTGGCTATGTGAGCTGTGCCCTAACGCAAATACGGCGCCCGACGCTGGCCCGCGTGGCCGTGGATGCAGTCGATGCCGCGGCTTTTGCTACGGAGATCGAGGAGCGTGTTCGTCACACGCTGCGGCAGGCGGCATGACCCGGGACGACACGCTCGTCGCGGCGCGGCGCGCCTTCTTCGCCGAGCGGTTTCCGGACGCCGCCTCGAGGCTCGCCCAGGCGGGCGCGGACCAGTTCGCGCTCGTCCTCAAGGACGGCGTGCCAGCCGACATCGCCTTCGACGGCCGCGCCATGTATGGCGGCGACGCGCGCGCCTTCGTTCGTGCGCAGATCGATGCCTATTTTGAGAAGCCGCTTCGCCTCTTCTTGAACCGACTCGACAATACCGGGCTCGTGAGTCCCGTCTGCATCGATCTCGTGAATGCGCTCGACGAGCAGCTCGCGGCCGTGGAGCTCACGACCTATCCGAGTGACAGTCCGTGCTTCCTCGTCTTGTTCGGTCTGGGGCTCGGCCATCACGTTGAGGAACTGGCTCGCCGTTGTGACGCGCGCTGGCTCATTCTGGTTGAGCCGCTGCCCGGTTTCTTCGAGCATTCGCTGCGCGTCGTCGATTGGCCGAAGATCGTGGGCCTGTTCGAGGAGCGCGGCGGCGGCGTCCACATCGTCACGGAAATCGATCCGGGCGCCATTGCGGCATCGGTCGTGCGCGCAATGGGCGCTCACGGCATTGCCTTTGCTGACGGCAGCTGGATCTTTACCCACTATCCGCTTTGGGCCTTCAGTGAGGCGCGCAAGCGCCTGCACGAGGCGATCGAGTTCGCCTTCATCAACCGCGGCTTCTTCGAGGACGAGTTGCGCATGATGGAGAATGCGGTGGCGAACGTCGCCGGCCGCTCCTTTCATCTGCTCGAGGGCAAGCCCCGGCTCGAGCGCCCGGAGACGGCGGCGATCATAGGCGCCGGCCCCTCGCTCGACGAGGCGATCGAGACGCTCCACCGCGTGCGCGACCGCATCGTCCTTTTCTCGTGCGGAACCTCGCTCCGGCCGCTTCTGCGCAATGGTCTCGTTCCGGATTTCCACTGCGAGCTCGAGAACGTGCCGGAGGTTTTCGACCTCATGACCGAGACCGCGCAGTATGGCGACCTCCGGCGCGTCACGCTCGTGGCGTCGGCGACCGTCGATCCGCGCGTACCGCCCTTTTTCGGCGACTCCATTCTTTTCTTCCGCGACGCCGTGAGCTCGACGGAGATTATTGGCCGTGGCTACCGCATCCTGCCCGGCTGCGCGCCCACATGCGTCAATCTCGGTTTTGCGGCGGCGCTCTACATGGGGTTCACCAAGCTCGCGCTCTTTGGTGCCGATTGCGGCGTGCGCGTGGGCGGCAAGGTTCATGCGGACGGCACCATCTATCGCGATCTTGGCCTGTGGCAGGACAAGGACCGTGCGCGCGAGCATCCGATCGAACTCGAAGGTAATTTCGGCGGCACTGTACGGACCGACTGGGTCTATGACGCCTGCCGCCTCATGCTGACGGGTTCGATCCGCGCACATCGTGCCAATGTGACCAACTGCAGCGATGGGGCGCTCATCCCCGGCGCGCGCCCGTGCGTGCCGGAGTCATTCGCTGTGCCTGGGCCGCCGGTCGACCGATACGAATTCAAGGCCGCGCTGATGCGCGATCTGCGCCCGTTCGCGCCGGGCGAAATGCTGGATTGCACCGATTTCGCGACGCTGGCCCGATCGGCAACACAGCTTTTCGGCCGGTTGCGTCAGCTTGGGGTGGACCTCGCCTCGGCCGAGCCCGATTTCGCCTCGGCCTACGAGGCGGCGAATGAAGTGATGACGGAAATTCGCGATACCTATGACGCGACCGAGACGATCATCAGTGGCACGCTCAGCGCGTTGCCGCGCATCGCCATGTTCTTCGGCTTCCGTGTCGCAGATCCTAAGGTGCGGGGAACCCTTTACGAGCGCTATGTCCGCGAATTCCGTGCCACGATCGATGCGATAGATCTGCGCACGCAAGCGCTCTTCGCGTCGCTTATCGAGATCTCGTCTCGCGCGCCCGAGGGCGCGCCGCAAGCCGCGGAGTGAGACGGCTCAAGTGAGAAGCGACAGGATCGCCGGCGCAGACTTGGTCGAGGAGTAGCTCGACGGCGTTGCACCGACTGAGGCCTGGAGCGCCTGAAATACCGAGGTTATGGGCTGCGGCGGGTTAGCGACACTCGACACCATGTTTGCGATCTCGCTCGTCGTGCCGAGCGAAAGCTCGATCAGATGCTCCTGGTTCTGCGCATTCTGGGAAAGCGCCGTGATCCGTTTCTGCGTTTCGGCGGTGCTCGAGCTTTCCGCCTGCTGTTGCAGCGACGTGAGGCTGCTGATCTGCGTGCTAAGCGAGGAGACGATGTCGCCGGCGACGAGCTGGTTCGCTTGCGTGACCGCGAAGATCTGGCCAATGAAAGATTGCGCGCTACTCACGGCAGCCGCGGCCGCCAGCTGCCCCGATGGAGTTGAAAGGTCGTAGGTTGAGCTGCTGGCGATTCCGAGCCCGTTCTCCTTCAGGTTGCCGACTTGGTCGGGCTGGTAAGGGGACGGCGCGGCAATGAGCTTTAGGTCGGAGACATCGACGTTCGCGGCGGCGAGGGTGCTATCGAACGCAGCGGAATTGCCGGCCGCGGCATAGGTTTGGAGTTGCGAAAGAAGTCCCTGCAAGCCTGGAAAGATGTTGGCGTTGGCGCCCCAGTGCGCCTCCAGCTTCTGCGTTGAAGTCTGCTCCGTCTGAAGGCTCGAGATCTGAGCCGAGAGCGCATTGCCGACGGCGGCATCGCTCGACGGTTCGAGCGCCGCGATCTGGTCGGTAAGGCGATGCTGAATGAGCTTGTTGATATTGGCCAGCTCGACTGTGGTGGCGGTCTGCGCCGCAGCGATCGAGACCTGCGCCAACACGGTGAGCGCGGTCGGCGTGCTCCCGCTGCTTCCGTTATATGCAATCGTTGCGGCAGAGACCGGACTGGTCACGGTATCACTCCATGTCCCGCGTCATTCTCGCGCTGTCGTGTTTAGGGGGGCTTAACGGGGTGGGCCTCGTTCACACCTTTGTAACCACGTCGCCGGTACAGTTCCCGCGGTTGGAGGAAGATCTTAAGGCCGCGTTGCATGGCGATCTTGTTGTTGGGCGCTATCGGCATGCTGGGCCAGGCCATCTCGGCCGAGGCACGGCGCCGAGGGCTGACACTCGTCGCTGTCTCACGCCACGGTCCCGACCGCGTGGTCGATCTCAGTGATCCCGACGGCCTCCGCGCGCTCCTGAGTTCGCTTCGGCCCGAACTTATCGTAAACGCGGCCGCGATCGCCTCAATCGGGGCGTGTGAGCGCGACCGGCATCAGGCCTACCGCGTCAATACCGCGGCCGTGGCGATCCTCGTCGAGTATTGCCGAACGGCTGCCGCCCGCTTCGTGCAGATCTCGACCGACCATTTCTTTTCCGGCGACGGCGCAGCGCCTCATGGCGAGGGCGCGCCGGTAACGCTTCTTAACGAATATGCGCGCACGAAGCACTTGGCCGAAGGATTTGCGCTTGTGGCGCCAGGTGCGCTCGTGCTGCGCACCAACGTGACCGGCCTGCGGGGCCGACAGAACGTTCCAACCTTCGCGGAATGGGCGCTCGACGCGCTGACGCGCCGCAAGCCCCTTCGCCTGTTCGACGATTTCTTCACATCGACCATCGACACGCCGAGCTTCGCCGCGGCGATGTTTGATCTTATAGATCGGCGCGCGCACGGCATCGTCAATCTCGCGGCGCGCACGGTCGCAAGCAAGCGTACATTCGTTCACGCGCTCGCGCACGCCCTCGACATCAGGCTCGACTGGGACGAGCCCGCGAGCGTCCTGAGCCTCGTGCCGCCGCGCGCGGAAAGCCTTGGCCTCGACGTGACGAAGGCCGAACGCCTTCTCGGCTATGCGCTGCCCGATACCGAGCGGGTCTGCCACAACCTCGTTTCCCACTGGAAAGAGCAATGCGCTATTCCTCTCGCCTCATGATCGGCGGGCGCGAGATCGCGCTCGATCGCCCGACCTATTTCATTGCCGATCTTGCTGCCAACCACGACGGCGATCTCGAGCGTGCAAAAGACCTGATCTGGCGCGCCAAAGGGGCAGGTGCCGACGCCGTGAAGTTTCAGCATTTCCTCGCCGAGAAGATCGTGAGCGACTTGGGGTTTCGCCGCCTCGGCGGGCAGATCGCGCACCAAGCGGCTTGGAAGAAATCGGTGTTCGAGGTCTACCGCCAGTACAGTCTCAACCGCGAATGGGATCTGACGCTCGTTGCAACGGCGCGCGAGGCGGGGATCGACTGGATGACGACGCCTTATGACCGCGAGGCGACCGATGCCGTGGCGGACCTGCTGCCCGCCTTCAAGATCGGCTCCGGCGACGTGACCTGGACGCAATCGATCGAGCATATCGCCTCGAAGGGCAAGCCCGTCCTGCTCGCGACCGGCGCGTCGGCGCTGCCGGACGTCGAACGCGCAGTTGCCGCCGTGTTGAAGCACAATCCGCAGCTTTGCCTGCTCCAGTGCAACACGAACTACACGGGCTCACTCGAGAACCTGCGTTTCGTCAATCTGCGCGTGCTGCAAAGCTACGCCATCCACTGGCCAGGTCTGCCGCTCGGACTCTCCGACCACACGCCGGGCCACGCGACCGTCCTCGGCGCGATCGCGCTTGGTGCGCGCGTCGTCGAAAAGCACTTCACTGACGATTGCACGCGGGCCGGCCCCGACCACGGTTTCTCAATGACACCCGTGTCCTGGCGCGAAATGGTTGAGCGCGCGCGCGAGCTCGAGGCGGCGCTCGGCGACGGCATCAAGCGCATCGAGGAGAACGAGCGCGACGCGGCAGTGGTGCAGCGCCGTTGCCTGCGTCTGGCCCGCGATCTCGGCGCCGGCGCAATGATCACTCCTGACGACCTCGTCGCGCTGCGCCCGGCGCCCGCTGGTTCTTTCGCGCCGTGGGAACTCGACGCCGTCGTCGGCAGGCGCCTCAAGCATGCGCGTGAGAAGGGGGCGGAATTGCGCGCCGACGATCTCGACGCGTCAAGCGCGGCCGCCGCATGATCGCGGGTACGGATGTGGGCCTGCGCGCCATCGAGCGCGCCGATCTCGCGCCTTTGCTCGCGTGGCGAAATCGGCCCGACTTCAGGCGCAATTTTCGCGAGTTCCGTGAGCTGAGCATGGCGCAACAGGAGCGCTGGTACGAGGAACGCGTACTCAATGACCCGGCGACCCGCATGTTCGCCATCGTCGAGCGGGCGAGTGGGCGGCTCCTCGGCGCGTGCGGCCTCTGCTACATCGACTGGGTCAATCGCAGCGCTGATTTCTCGATCTATATCGGCGACGGCGGCGCCTATATCGATGACCGCTTTGCGCCCGATGCCGCCGATGCGCTGCTTGGCTATGCGTTCGAAGAGCTGGGCCTTCACCGGGTGTGGTGCGAGATCTATGACTTCGACCGGGCCAAGCAGAGTCTGTTACCGCGCTTGGGGTTCATGATCGACGGCCGCCATCGCGAAACGCACTGGGCCGAGGGTGCCTGGCACGATTCGCTGTTTTACGGAATTCTCGAGCGCGATTGGAATGCGGCGCGGCTGGCGCGAGAGCGCGCGGCATGACCGCCGCCGTCATCGTCCAGGCGCGTTTCGGCTCAACCCGCCTTCCGGGCAAGGTGCTGCAGCCGATCGGCGGACAGCCAGCGCTCGTTTCGGTGCTCGAGCGTTGCCACCGCATTCCAGGGATTGACGTTGTCGTGTGTGCCATCCCTGACGAGCGGACGAGCGACCCAGTGGCCGACGTCGCGCGAGCGGCCGGCGCGGTCGTCTTCCGGGGCGCCGAAGCGGACGTACTCGACCGTTACGACCAGGCCGCGCGCTGCGTCGGTGCCACAAGCGTCATGCGCATCACCAGCGATTGCCCGCTCATCGATCCGCTCCTATGCGGGGCGGTTCTCGCCGCCCTCGGCGACGAGGGCGTTGACTATGTCTGCAACAATATGCCGCCGCTGTGGCCGCATGGGCTCGACTGCGAGGCGTTCTGGGCTGAGCATCTGGCGCGCGCCGCGCTCGAGGCGGTACATCCTTATGAACGCGAGCACGTGACGCCGTGGCTTCGGCGCAACGCCGCGCTGCGGCGGGTCAGTGTCGATGGGCCGGGCGGCGGGCTCGAACGTTTGCGCTGGACGCTCGATTACACCGAGGATTATTCGTTCTTCTGCGCGCTCGCGGAGATCCTGAGGAAGCCGTTCGTGGAGGCTTCGACGCAAGACGTGCTCGCGGCGCTTACGGCGCATCCCGAGCTTGCCGCGATTAATCGCGGTCGCATCGACGAAGCACGCCTTTCCGACCGCTCCGTGTCCGCCGATCTGCGGCTCCTCGCCGCGGCCTAAGTTTTAGGCGACGGCGAGAAGCGCGTCGAGCCGCTCGGCGTCGAGCCAGTCGTCGTTGCTGTCGGAGGCGAAGCGGAAACCCTGTTCGACCGGCACCGCGCCGGTCGAGGCGTAGCTCTCGCGCCGCCACCAGGCAAAGGAAGGTTCGATCACGAAGCGGTCGGCGAGCGCGAGCGTCTGGCGCGAATCGTCTTCCGTGACCATGACCTCGTGCAGTTTCTCGCCCGGGCGGATGCCGACGATCTTGACGGGCAGATCAGGTGCAAGACACCGCGCAAGATCGGCGATGCGCATGCTCGGGATTTTCGGAACGAAGATCTCGCCGCCCTTCATGAGGCGGAGCGAGGATGCGACGAAATCGACGCCCTGCTGCAGCGTGATCCAGAACCGCGTCATGCGCTCGTCCGTGACCGGCAGGTATTCGGCGCCTTCGCTGACGAGCTTGCGGTAGAGCGGGATGACGCTGCCGCGCGAGCCCACGACATTGCCGTAGCGCACGACCGCAAAGCGCGTATCGCTCTTGCCGGAGAGGTTATTGGCGGCGATGAAGATCTTGTCGGAGGCGAGCTTCGAGGCCCCATAGAGATTGATCGGATTGGCGGCTTTGTCCGTCGAAAGCGCGATTACGCGGCGGATGCCATTACGCAAGGCGGCGCGCACGACGTTTTCGGCGCCCGATACATTGGTGCGGATGCATTCGAACGGATTGTACTCGGCCGCCGGCACCTGTTTCAGTGCGGCGGCGTGAATGATGAAGTCGACCTCGCGAGTCGCAAGCTCAAGCCGCTCGGCGTCACGCACGTCACCGATGAAAAAGCGCATGCGCGGAGCCGCTTCCGCTCCGAGATGCTGCTGCATCTCGTACTGCTTGTATTCGTCGCGCGAGAAGACAATGACCCGGCGGGCGCGGCTCCGCTTCAGGAGCGCGTCGATGAAGCGCCGGCCAAACGAGCCGGTCCCGCCAGTGACGAGGACGGATTTCTGATCGAACTGCCGATAGGCGTCCTCATCGCCTTCGGCGAAGTCGCGCAGCCGCGGCTTTTGTGGCGTACCCGGCTTGGCCGACGGCGCCGACGCCGGCCGCAAGAGCGCGACGCGCTCCCGCGCGAGGAGAGATGTGCTTTTAGCCATGCGCCCCAATGATCCCGAAGCTTGGTTAAGAGATTGCTATTTGAGGTAGTTCGCGAGCGAGAGGTTCTGCAGCATGTTGATGGACTGGTAGCTCGCCTCGAGCTGCGTCTGAAGCGTGTCGAGCTGGGTGATGACGGTCGCCGGGTCGGCCTGCGTAATGTCGCCAATGTTGCTCTGCGCCATCGTCTGCGCCTGCTGATGCATCGTCAGCTCGGTATTGAGCTCGGACTGGTTCAACCCGATGGTGGAAGTGAGCTGCTGCAACGCCGTCCCGGCGGAGCTCAGCATCTGCTGCGCCGTGTTGACGTTGGCGACGTCGGTCGCGTTGGTCGGGTCGAGCGGCGGCGAGTTGGCGAGGAAATTGAGGACGCGGATGGCCTGCTCGAAGCCCGAGTTGTCGGCGGTCACGCCGTACTGAACATTGAGGTTGTTGTCGATTTGGGCCGAGGCGATCGAATCGTTGCCCTGGTAATAGCCGGCCGGTGGCGCGCCATTGACGGGCGTCGTCAGATCGCCGGGACTGGGCAGCCCAGCGGCGTCGAATGGCGCCTGGGTCGTGTCGCTGCCGCCGAAGAGATAGCCCTCTCCGCCTTGCGTGTTGAGATAGTCGCCGATCTGCGCGAGGAGCGACTGTGCCTGCGTCTGGATCGTCGCACCGGTGGTATTGAAGGCGTTCGTCTGGAGTTGGCTCGCGAATTGCTCGACAGAGGTTGCGATGTTCGAGGTGACAAGGCTCATGCTGCCGAGCTGCTGGTTCACAATGTTGATGGTGTTGATGAAGCCCTGCTGCTGCGTCGCCACGGAGTTGAGGTTGACGAGCTGCGCCGCCTGCGGGGCAATGCCGGAATAGGTTTGGCTCTTGAGCCCGGTCGAAATTTCGGTCTCGAGCGTGTTGCCTTGGGTGTTGAGTTGCGACAGGTTCTGGATGACCTGCTGCATCTGGGCGATGGTGCTGACCGACATGGCGGCTCCTAGCTATTCATCAGCACTTCGAACATCGATTGTATGGTCGAGATGACCCGTGCCGAGGCGCTGTAGGCGTTCTGGTAGACGACGAGCTGGCTGAGCTCGGTGTCGAGATTGACACCCACGGCCGAGGAGTATTGCGACTGCATCTGCGACAGGAGCGCGGACTGGTCGGTGGCATTCGAGGACGCGCTCGAGGCCGAGTTGGCGGCAGCGCCGATCACGTGCGCAACGTAGTCCGAAAGCGTCGTACTCGTTGCCGGCAGACTGCCTGCCGCGGCGAAGGCTGCAGTGTTTTGAAGATTTTGCGAGATGTTGGCGCTGATGGTCGGATCGGGCGCTGCAGCGCCCTGATCGAGCAGGCCGGGATTGGCGAGAAGGCTGGGATTGACCTCGATCGTCGCGGCGTTGTCCACGCCGGC
>Ga0335079_10000655_pt1 | contig 39617 bp, 38 predicted proteins | sample Lox_Sample_33_FD_206719 | JGI IMG/M metagenome (GOLD analysis project Ga0335079, IMG submission 206719) | Soil microbial communities from Loxahatchee National Wildlife Refuge, Florida, United States - Lox_Sample_3.3 | ecosystem: Environmental > Terrestrial > Soil > Wetlands | place: USA...
CCTGCTTGCATCCTTCGCTTGCAGCACAAAACCCAAGGGCGACGACGTTGCCGCGATGGTGGATGGCCGCAAGATCTATCGCACAGATCTCGAGAAGTACTATCAGAACCAGACCTCCGGCTCCGAACAACAACCGGTAGGCGAGCAGGCTACCAGCCTGCGGCTGAGCATTCTGCGAGAGCTCATCGATAACGAGATCCTGATGCGCCGCGCCGAAAAACTGGGTTTGCTGGCCACTGACGAGGAAGTAGAACGCAAGCTCAACGAGATCAAGTCGCCTTATACCAAGGAAGAGTTCGACGCCCGTCTGAAGGACAAGAAGATCACCGTGGATGATTTCAAGCGGGACCTGCGGCGTTCCCTGACCGTTGACAAAGTGCTCAACAAAGAAGTGACTTCGAAGATCAACGTCTCAGACCAGGACATTACCAGCTACTACAACGCCCACAAGGCGGAATTCAACCTGATTGAACCGCAATACCATTTGTCCCAGATTTTCGTCACCACCACTCCCAACCCGCAAGTTCACAATCTCAAAAATGACAAGGCGCAGAACGAAGCCGATGCCCGCAAGAAGATCCAGATGATCAGCAACCGCCTGGACAGCGGGGATGACTTCGGAACGCTCGCCATGAATTATTCCGAAGATACGGAAACATCAGGGAATGGCGGCGACCTTGGGTTTGCTCCGGAGTCATCGCTGCGCAACACCGACCCGTCGACCCGCGACACGGTGATGAAATTGAAACCCGGCCAGTACAGTCCGGCGATTACGGTGATTAACCCCGTGACCAAGCAGCTCGTAGGTTTCCGCATCGTGAAGCTGATCGCCAAGGAACCGGCGGGTCAGCGCGAACTCTCGGATCCCCGGGTACAGGAAGCCGTTCGTGCTCAGTTACGCGATCGCCGCGAGCAATTGCTCAAGGCTGCCTATTACGAAGTTCTGCGCGACCAGGCCAAAGTGGACAACTATTTTGCGCAGCGGGTGCTGGACGGCAACGGCACAACCCAGTAGGCAGGAAGGGCTATTCCACGATTGCCAGCACGTCGCTGGCGTTGACGTTGGCTCCTTCCGTCACCAGGATGCGCTGCAGGATCCCCTTCTTTGGGGACTTGATCTCGTTCTGCATTTTCATCGCTTCGACGACAATGATTCCCTGACCGGCCTCAACCTCCGCCTTCTCCTGCGCGAGAATCCGCACGATTTTGCCCGGCATGGGGGCCAGCAGCCGCCGTGTTCCGCCGCCGTCGGCAGCGCCATATCCGCGGTTGCGCAGGGAGCGGGGGTCGCGTAAACGCGCCGCGTAGCGCGCGCTCCCGACCCACAAGTGCAGGTCGGTGGAGGAGTGCTCGCGTTTGACCTCGTAGGCTTTGCCATCAATCAGGACTGAGAGAACGTCAGGCCGCGCAAGGATCGCATCCAGGCGGATCTCGCGTCCGTCCAGACGGCATTGCCATAGACCGTCCACCCGATCGAGTTCCAGGCGGTAATCCTGCCCGTCGATATTGACTTCATAGATCATCGCAGGGCGTCCGTCCTCGCCGCCGTCTTCCAGCTTGAAGTTGTTCTGTTTTGCCCAGCCGAACTGCCTGAGGCATCCGTTGAGCCAGCCGTTGGCGAGGCAGGATCCAGAACGGCAAACAGACCAGCCGCCAGAGCTGCGACCTCAGCATTCCCACGGCGGTCAGGCTCGCGAAGGGTCTGCAGCAGTCTGTCGAGATAGCCGGTATTGACGTTGCCCCGGTGGAATTCCGGGTCGTTGAGTATGCGGCGGAACAGCGAGATGTTGGTCTTGATGCCGCCCACAAAATATTCGTTCAGCGCGCGAACCAGGCGTGAAATTGCCTGTGCTCGATCGGTTCCGTAACCAATCAGCTTGGCCAGAAGAGGATCGTATTCGACGGGGACCGTCCAGCCTTCATACATCCCGCTGTCGCGGCGGATTCCCGGGCCGGAGGGCGCCAGCAGGAGCGTGATCTTGCCGGGGCTGGGGAAATAGTTATTGTCCGGGTCTTCGGCGTAGATGCGGCATTCAATGGCATGGCCGCGAAGCCGCACTTCCTCCTGGGTAAACGGCAGTTTTTCGCCCGCCGCAATGTGTATCTGCAGATGGACCAAATCCAGCCCTGTGATCAGTTCCGTGACTGGGTGTTCCACCTGCAAGCGCGTGTTCATTTCCAGGAAGTAAAAGTTCTTCTGCTGGTCCACCAGAAACTCGACTGTGCCCGCATTGGTATAGCCTGCCGCCTTGGCAACCCGCACCGCGGTCTCGCCCATCCGCCGCCGCATCTCAGGGTCGACCACGGTGGAAGGCGACTCTTCCAGCACCTTCTGGTGGCGTCGCTGGATGGAACACTCGCGCTCGCCCAGATACACCGTGTTGCCATACTCATCTGCGAGGACCTGCATTTCGATATGCCGCGGATTAATGATGGCCTTCTCGACGTAGATCTCGCCGTCGCCAAAGGCCCGCTGGGCTTCGCTCTGAGCCGCTTCGAGCGCAGCCCTGAGTTCTTCACGCGCCTGCACCAGCCGCATCCCTTTGCCGCCACCGCCGGCCGCGGCTTTGAGCATGACCGGATACCCAATATCTTCCGCGATCTGTTCCGCTTCCTTCGCAGACTGGACGCCTTGTGATGTCCCCGGCACCAACGGGATTCCGGCGCCGTTCATCTGCTGCCGTGCCCGGGTTTTTGAACCCATCAGTTCCATCGACGCGGCGGATGGTCCGATGAACTTGATTCCGGCTTCCTCGCAGGCTTTCGCGAACCTGGCGTTCTCCGACAAAAAGCCGTAGCCGGGATGGATCGCGTCAGCCCCGCTAAGCTTTGCCACCCCTAATAACTTGGTGATATTCAGATAGGACTGGCTCGCGGCCGCCGGGCCGATGGGGTATGCCTCGTCCGCCTTACGGACGTGCAATGAGGCTCGGTCTACCTCCGAATAAACCGCGACTGAGGGAATTCCCAGTTCGCGGCAGGCGCGGATGATTCGAACCGCAATCTCCCCGCGATTAGCGATGAGAATTTTCTTGAACATTGGTCTCGCGCGACTCTGGCGCGACCCCATATTCTACTGGACAATGCAGAAATCCGAGCCATTCAGCATCTGGCAATCGTTCGCCAGGGGCAAAAGAAAAGCCCCTTCCTTACGAAAGGGGCTTCATGACTCCCTACAGGCTGGCTATTTGCCGCTCGATTGGTCCATCGTGATGCCTTGCTGACCTGGCTGCTTCTCCGCCTTGGCTTTCTTGGTGGCCATGGTCTTGTCCACCCAATCGTCGGCTGTCTTCAGGTCGGCTGCCCGGGCCGCGGCATCGTCGCACTGCAAGTCGGCTCTCTCACGGTACATCAGGTTCATGTAGGCCATGGCGTCGTCGTAATCCGGACGCAGCTGCAAGGCCTTGTTCAGGCTGTCAATTCCGTCCTGCACGTTGGCCGTGTTCTTCTCTTTCAGGTCCGCGCAGACCTTCTTGTCTTTCAGCGGTTCCTCAGGTTTCAGGCCCAGCTTGGCGCGTTCTTCCATTCGCGGCTGGTAGGTCTGCGTCCAGTCGATAACTCCAATGGAATAGTAGGGCTCGGGATCATTGGGATCGATCTCCAGGGCCTTGCGGTAGTAGGCCTTGGCATCCTCGAACTTCTTCATCTGCAAGTAAATGTAGGCGATGCCTTTCACACTGTTGATGTTCTTGGCGTCCCGCTCGAGCACCGCTTTGTATTGATCGATAGCCTGCTGGCCCATGCGATTGTTGTCTTCCGCATCCACGCCCGGAATGTATTGCTGGGCATAAGCCGTCGCCAGATAAAGCCGCGCGTTCAGCAAGCTGGGATCCAGGGACACGGCTTGCTGAAAATGATCAATCGCTTCTTCGTACTTGGCGTTCTTATAGGAAGTCACGCCCTTGTTCAACTGGTCACGGGCCTTCAGTTTGTCGCAGCCCGCCGCGGACAGCAGCAGCAGCGCGACCCCAGCCAGCGCCAGAACTCTCACGCTTGTTTTCATTGCGTTCTCGCTTTCCCTTACTCAAGCCTCCGGCTGGGCGTGTCTTCTATGCCCCCACGCCAGCTTGGCGAGCCAGTGCCCGCTCCTTGTTCGGCTTGATAGAAACTCTAACCGCCCGCTTCAATCTTGGCAGTAATCAGACCGACCTTGTCCACGCCGGCGGCATGTGCGATATCAATCACATTGGCCACGTCAGCGAACGGAACATTGTCGTCGCCCTTCACGAACATCACCTTCTCGGCGCGGGTCTTGAAAATATCGGTCAAGCGCCCCTGCAGATTGTCCCAGGTCGCATCTTCCTGGTTGATTTTCAGGGCCGGGGCCTGCCCGATTCCGCGATCAATCAACTGCACCACGATGGTGCGGTCCGGGGTGTTGTTCTTGGGGGCATTGGGCGGCGGCGGCTGTGGAACCAGCGCATCCAATCCCTTTGGAGTCAGAGGCGTGATCACCATGAAAATGATCAGTAGTACCAACAGCACGTCGATGAGGGGTGTGACGTTAATGTTCGCGCTCTGCCCTCCGCCAGCGCTAACTCCCATTCCCATAAGTCTCTCCTATTGCCCGCCACTGGGCGGTGGGGGCGGCGCTCCTGCACCCGTCTGTTTTCTCTGGTCGGTAAGCAGTCCCAACTGGTCAACGCCCGCCGCCCGGACGTTGTCCACGACCTGCACGACCGAGCCAAACTTGGCCCGGGCATCGGCGCGGACGTAAACCCGCTTGTCGACGCGATTGGCCAGGCGATCCTTCACCTTCCCGGTCAGTTGATCCACGGGGAGTTGATCATTACCGAAGAAGACCTTTCCGTCGCGCATAACCGCCACAATCAGGGCGTCTTCCTTGTCCGCGTCCGGCATCTGCTCCGGGTTGTTCACCTTGGCCAGGTCCACGCTCACGCCCTTCTGCAACATGGGCGTGATCACCATGAAGATGATGAGCAATACCAGCATCACGTCCACCATGGGCGTCACGTTGATATCGGAATTGACCTTGGAACCTTCGTTTCGTTTGGCAATTGCCATAATCTAGCTCTCCTGCGCACCACACCACGCCCGCATAGGACTCAGGGGTGGCGTTCGCGCCCGGTTTGGAGGTGGCGCCGGAGCATCCTCCGGCGCCAAGCCGGCAACTCAAGGCCGAAGCCAGTCCACCGGGCCTTACGAGCGGCGCATTCCGCGCCGCTTGAGGAAGTAGTCAATCAGTTCGCTCGAGGAGTTGTCCATCTCCACGTCGAACGCTTCCACGCGGCCGGTCAGATAGTTGAACATCATGACGGCCGGAATCGCCACGAACAGGCCGATCGCGGTGGTCACCAGCGCTTCCGCGATTCCGCCTGCGACCGCGCCCAGACCGGTGGCTTTCTGTTCCGAAATGCCTTTGAAGGCATTCAGAATACCCATCACCGTGCCGAATAGCCCGACGAAAGGAGCTGTAGAGCCGATGGTCGCAAGGCCGCCAAGGCCGCGCTTCAACTCGGCGTGCACGATGGCTTCGGTGCGCTCCAGTGCGCGCTTCGACGCCTCGATGGTCTCGCCGGGGATGTCGTTGCTGTCCTGGTGGGCACGGAACTCCATCAGGCCGGCGGTCACCACCTTAGCCAGATGGCTCTTCTTGTTCCGCTCCGCCACCTTGATGGCTTCGTCAATCTTGCCGTCGCGCAGAGCGCCCGCCACTGCGGGAGCAAACGCGCGCGACTGCTTGCGAGCTGCGCTGAAAGCCATCCAGCGGTCAATCATCACGCCGATCGACCAGCCCGACATGATGAACAGGATAATGACTACGCCTCTCGCGGTCGGCCCCATCTGGTGCCACAGCGAGATCGGATCCCAACCCACCGGCTGCTCCTGGAAAACCCAGGCGGCCAAAGCCGATACGTTGTTCAGTGTCAATGCTGCAAAGTTGGCTACGAACATGAGTCGCTTTCCCTCCTCAGAACTTGTCGGTGCGTGATGGTTGCGCTTGGGACAACCGGTTCACGGTATGCGCCGTGATGCCCCAAATCTGCCGGGTTGGTCTAGCCGCCGGCCAACGTAAAGTTCACCTGAATCTGAGTTTCCACTTCCACCGGTTCGCCGTTCAGGATGTACGGTTTGTACTTCCACTGCTTCACCGCTTCGATGGCGGCCGGCGCCAGCATGGGATGCCCACTGATCAAACGTAAGTTCTCAATGGTTCCGTCCTTGCTGATTTCAGCCTGCAGCAGCACCGTTCCCTGAATGCGGGCCTGCCGCGCCAGGGGCGGATACACCGGTTGCACCTTGCGAATAAGAAGACCCTGGGTGACGCCCTGGGAAACGCGTACCCGCTGCGGGGTCGCGACCTTGGGCACGGCCACGGGTGTGGAACTGATGATGCCGCCGATCACGCCACCCATCTGTCCACCCGGAACTCCACCGGGAACGCCGCCCACCACACCGCCAGACGCCATCACCGGCGGCGGGGCCTCTTCTTCCTTGATCATTTGGACTTTCTCAGGAATCTTGGTGGGGGTGCGCAACTGACCGTTAATAATGTCGGTCTGGACTGTCTTCACTACCTTCACCGGCGCTGCGGCCGGTGGCGGGGGTGGTGGTGGCGGAGGCGGAGCCACCAGGAAGGTCATCAGCTGCGTTTTGGGCAAGGCCTCAGTAAACAGCAGCGGGATCAAGACCAGAATTCCGATCAGTACCACCTGGAATGCGAACGACACGGCGGTGGTCATGCCCCGCTTTGTCCGCAGCCTGCCACCCGACTCGATTAGGCTGTCTTCAAACATAGGCTTCTCCTACACGAACCCTACCTATTCTTAGACACCGCCCGCGATTTCTTTGCTCCCGGCACGGACTCGTCGTCGGGGACGAAATCCAAGGCCGCACGATACTACCTCAAGTCCTCTTCAATCACAAGCTTAGGTGTTTCAGGTCAATCCCCGAGCCGTTTATGCCTTTGCTTTGACTTTCTCGCGGTCCCTACGGTTGCCTTCCCTGCTGGCTCCGGGGATAACCGACCGCTTTCCCCGCTCTGCCCGCCAGTCCTGGTAGGCAACCAAAATGGGCGCGGCAATGGCAATCGACGAGTACGTCCCAATTAAGATGCCGATTACCAGGGCAAAGGAGAAGGCGTGCAGCACCTCGCCGCCAAAAAGGAACAGCGCTAAGACCGTTAGGAAGGTCAAACCGGCGGTCAGGATGGTCCGGCTCAGGGTCTGGTTGATGCTGCGGTTCACGATATCCGAGAGCTTCTCCCGCCGCATCAGCTTCAGGTTCTCCCGAATGCGGTCGAAAACAACGATGGTGTCGTTGTTGGAATAGCCCACCAGGGTCAGGATGGCGGCTATGACGGTCAGGGAAATGTCCCAATTCGCCAGGGAGAACGCCCCCACCGTGATCAGGGTGTCGTGAAATACGGTGATCACGGCGGCCACGCCGTAGATCCACTCAAAGCGGAATGCCAGGTAAACCAGCATGCCAAGCAGCGAATAAAGGACGGCCAGCTTGGCTTGCGTCTGCAGTTGTTTTCCTACCTGGGGACCGACGATCTCGACGTTGCGTACTCCAAAATCCGAGAGATAGAACCCGTCTGACAGCGACGCTACTACCGCGGGATCGGCGGCCGTCTTGAGTTCGTCTATGGAATTGAGAACGCCGCCCTTGACCTTGTCGCGATAGTTGACGATAGCCTGGGCCTGGGCCGCATATCGCTGGTTGGCGTCCGTGCCCGCGTGCAGAGGGTCCTTATCCATCAGGTAATTGGTCAAGGTGAGAGAACTGGTGTTATTCAGGTCCTGCTTGCCTGGGCTGACATTTGACTCGAGCGCGTTGATGATCTGGCTCTTGCCCTTGTCGAGGGCCTGCTCGCTGGTCTCCTGCAAGGCAAGGTCGATCAGAACCTCGTTATTCGCCACCTGGCCATACCGCTGGATGCGCGCATGATGCAGATCGGCGCGGTCCATGGCCGCGCGAATTGCGTTGTCATCGGGCGTGTGCGAGAACTTCACGTACACCAGAGTTCCGCCCCGGAAGTCGACGCCTAGCGGAATTCCATGCCAGAACAGCATGGACAGCACTCCGGCCACGCTGAACAAGAGTGAGAAGGTGAGGAAGTACCACTTCTTCCCAAGGAAGTCTATGTTTGGATTGCGAAAGAATTCCACGCTGCTTCCAGCCCCTTATCTGTACCGCATTTAAATACTTAACGCTTCACCACGCTGCTTGCGGCTGAGCAGCCAGTCGAAAATCACCCGCGATACGAACACCGCCGTAAACAGGTTGGCAAACAAGCCGAAGGTGAGCGTTACGGCGAAGCCGCGCACCGGACCGGTTCCGAAAATAAACAGAATGAATGCCGAGACAATCGTCGTGACGTGTGTATCCACGATGGTGATCCAGGCATGGCCGAAGCCCTGCTCCACCGCGGAAGGAGGGGTTTTGCCATTGCGCAATTCTTCCCGGATGCGCTCGAAAATCAGCACGTTAGAGTCCACGCCCATACCGACGGTCAAGATCACACCCGCTATACCTGGCAATGTAAGCGTGGCGCCGCTATAGCCGAGAAAGCCCAGCAGGATGACCAGGTTAAGAATCAGTGCCAGGTCGGCGTTAATTCCGGCGCCGCGGTAGTAGACCAGCATGAAGATCAGAACCGCCAACATGCCGATGACTGCAGCCTGAACTCCCGCGCGAATCGAATCGGTTCCGAGTGAGGGTCCGACCGTGCGTTCTTCGAGGTACTTGATTCCGGCGGGCAGGGCTCCAGAACGGAGAATCATCGCCAAGTCCTTGGCTTCCTGTTCGGAGAAGCGTCCGTTGATGACTCCGCTGTCGTGAATCTGTTCCTTGATCACGGCTACTTCCTGGACCTTGCTGTCAAGCACGACCGCGAGGTTTTCCCCCACGTGAGAACCAGTAAAGCTCGCAAAGCGCCGTCCACCCTCTCCGGTAAGGTTGAATTGCACTGCTGGCTGGCCGTTCTCATCCCGTGAGGGCTCTGCGGAGCGCAAATCCCGGCCGGTGACAGCGGAGGCGCGCGAGATCAAGTACCATTTCGGACCGCCTTCTGTCGTCGTGGCTCCAATGCTGCGGCCCGGCATCAGCACTGCGTCCGGGGGCAGCACGCCGCCGTGTTCCTGCAGTGCCTGCTCCTCGCTGGCGTACGGACCGCCTAGCGATTGCCGGATTTCCAGCATGGCCGTGGACTGCATGATTTCCTTGACCCGCGCGGGATCGTCCACGCCCGGCAATTGCACCAGGATCTGGTATTGCCCGAGGCCATGTTCTTCAATGATCGGCTCGCTAACACCCAGTTGATCGATGCGGTTGCGGATTGTCTCAATCGCCTGCTGCACCGCGCGGCTCTTAAGGTCGGCTAACGCCTGCGGTTTCATCGAAACTACCCAGGTGTTCTCCGCCCCGGATGTAAGGTCGTATTCCGGCAGCCGGTCGCTCACAATCGAGCGCAGATCCGAACTGGACTCCGGCGGAACGCCCTTCAGCACGATCCGGTCCGGATTTGCCACTACGTCGGGCTGGCTGATCTCTCCGTAGTTGATCTTGTGCGTGCGAAGATCGGCTTTCAACCGCTCTACGGCGTTGTCAGAATCTACCTTGACGGCATCGTTGACTTGCACCTGCAGGATCAGGTGAGTGCCGCCTTTGAGGTCCAGTCCCAAATGGATGCGGTCCTGCAGGGAAGCCAATAGTCCCTGGCCCGACCAGTCCTTGGGAATGCCGAAAATGCCGACCATGAAAACCAGCAAGGTCGCGAAGATGACGATGAGTTTCCAGCCCAGATTCTTGTTCATGACTGATGATTTCCGATTGCTATTCCAAACTCACGATGAATCTCGTAATGCATCATTTCGCCGGTTCCTCCGGCGTCGTTACCGCCGATACCGAACCACGACTGACTTCGATCCGCAAATTATCCGGGGGGACGCGCAAGTGGACGTAATCATCCTTCAGCGCCACGATGGTCCCGCGCAAACCCCCACTGGTCACCACTTTATCTCCGGTCTTCAGCTCATTCAGCATCTGCTGCCACTTCTTCTGTCTGCGCTGCTGGGGCAGGATCAGGAGAAAGTAAAAAATACCGAAAATGAAGACCAGCGGGGCGAAGCCCAGCCACCCCATTGACCCGCCGCCGGCTTGTAACGCCAACAGGTATTGCAAGCTCATGGAGATCAAGAACCGCACTGCTGCCAACAGGCCCGGACAATCCCGGTTGGCGCACTAACACCGGTGCAATTTACTCTGGAACTCTCACGTACCAGGCCGGATAATCCTTCAGCTTCGAGCACGAACCGGGGATGCCGAGCTATGGTTTCCGTTGAATTGCTCTACAAGGACACACTAAACCCTTACCCAAGTTCAATAGAATGACGCACCTGCCGCATGGTGTCAAGGTAGAAGCGAAGGTTGTGCACGGTATTCAGGGTTTGGGCCAGAACCTCATTCGATGCATAGAGATGGCGAAGATACGCCCGGGAGTATCGCTGGCAGACGCGGCATGCGCACGTGGGATCGAGCGGGCCCTGGTCCCCGGCATAGCGGGCTTGCTTGATCGAGATCCTGCCTTCTGATGTAAACAGCAGCCCATGGCGAGCCGCCCGCGTGGGAAGCACGCAATCCATCATGTCAATACCCAGCTTTGAATACTCAACGATCTCTTCTGGCGTGCCTACACCCATGAGGTAGCGCGGCTTATCCTTCGGCAGGTATTCGATTGTGGCCTCCACGACTTCGCGGGTCTGCGGCCGGGGTTCACCCACGCTCAGGCCTCCGATTGCGTAGCCGGGAAATCCAATGGCAATCGTTCGCTCGGCGGATTCTCTGCGTAGCGCACGGTCCATTCCGCCCTGGACGATGCCAAAAAGGGCCTGGAATTCTCCCGTCGTGTCCGCCGAGCTGGGATCCAAACGCCACGGCACTTCATGTTTATGCGCTTCAAAGTGCTGCTTGCAGCGTTCAGCCCATCGCAGGGTCAGCTCCATCGACTCCCGCGCACGCGCGCGATCAGCGGGATACTCGGTGCATTCATCGAATGCCATGATGATGTCCGCGCCGAGCCAGATCTGTGCTTCTATAGCGCTCTCCGGGCTGAGGAAATGCGAAGATCCATCCAGATGCGAGCGAAACTCAACGCCTTCCTCGGTCACCTTGCGAAGTTCGTTGAGGCTGAAGACCTGGAAGCCGCCTGAGTCGGTGAGGATCGCCCGCGGCCAGGCCATGAAGCGATGCAATCCGCCGATGGTACGAATCTGCTCAACGCCGGGCCTGAGATACAGGTGGTAGGTATTGCCGAGGAGAATCTCCACGCCGAGATCCTCCAGCACGTCCTGGGGGACGCCTTTAACCGTGGCCTGCGTGCCTACCGGCATGAAAACCGGCGTCTTGACTCCGCCGTGAGGAGTAATCAGTCGCCCGGCGCGGGCAGTCCCGTTTGTAGCCTCAACCTGGAAACGGATGGACACTGCTGGGATTGTATCGAACTGGGGCGAATTCCCAGGTCAACCGGTAGCAATGTCAAGTTCCAGGATTTCTCCTCGTACCCTCCCGTTTTCGACGATCAGTTTTCCCACGCTGACCGGCAGCCGGAAGCGTTTCGGGCCGGCGCTGCCTGGATTGAAATACAGCACTCCGTTTTTCTTCTCCTGTTTCGGTATGTGACTGTGCCCTGAAATGACAACCGAAAATCCGGCCGCCTCGGGCTTCAAATCAAGGTCCGCCAGACTGTGCAGGACGTAGATGGAAACGCCTTCTACTTCCAAGACATTCGTAGACGGAAGCTCTGCCGCCCATTTTCCGTGGTCGACATTTCCTCGTACCGCGGTCACCGGCGCAATTTCGCTGAGCTTCCTGATAATCTCAGGGTCGCCTACGTCGCCAGCGTGAACAATGTAATCGGAGCCAGCCATCGCAGCGAGCGCTTCGGGACGCAGGAGGCCGTGCGTGTCGGAAATAATGCCAATCTTCATGACGTGCGAACCCCAGCCTATAATCACATGTTCTGCTTCCGTACGGGTGGGAGCGTGTGCACCCGCTGGAAGTCAGCATGTGCCGATGACAGATTCCAGTTCAAAATCCAGACAAGCGGTATTGCTGCTGGCTCATGGCAGCCCCGACTCCGTCGAGGAGATTCCCGAATTTCTTCTGCAGGTTACGGGCGGACGCCCGCTGCCTTCGCAAGTTGTGGCTGAGGTGCAACATCGCTATGGGCTGATCAGCCGTTCCCCTTTGACTGAGCTGACTCTGAGACAAGCGAGCCTGTTGTCCGCCGAACTTGCACTGCCCGTATATGTCGGCATGCGCAACTGGAAGCCGTTTATACGGGATGCAGTACAGTCGATGGTGGCGGATGGCGTTCAACGCGCCGCGGTCATTTGCCTGGCTCCGCAGAACTCACGAACCAGCGTGGGCTTGTATCGGTCCGCACTCAGTCCCGGAGAGGTTCCGTTTGCTATCGATTTTGTGGAGGCCTGGCATGACCATCCTTTACTGATCCAGGCCTTCGCAGACAAGCTGAGCACTGGCTGGAACGCAGCTTGCCGCGAGGCAGGGAAGGCTGTCCCGATCATCTTTACCGCGCACAGCGTGCCGCAGCGCACTATCGCCGAAGGCGATCCCTACGAAAGCCAGGCAAAGGAAACAGCGTCATTGGTAGGGCAGCAGGCGTCGCTCAAACCGGAGCAATGGGCGTTTGCGTTTCAGAGCCAGGGCATGTCGGGCGGGGCATGGCTGGGGCCGACGGTTGAAGAGACAATCCGGAGCTTCAAAGAAAAAGGTCACGACGGGATTTTCATCCAGCCCATCGGGTTTTTGTGCGATCACGTAGAAGTGCTCTACGACATCGACATTGGATTTAAGCAATTTGCCGCGCAGGAGCACATGCGGTTGTGGCGCGCGGAATCCTTGAACGATTCGCCGCTGCTGGTGCAGGCATTGGCGAGCCTGGCTCGGGCAAGACTAGTCGGATGACCATGAAACGCATTGCCATTATCGGAGGAGGAATCTCCGGACTTTCGGCCGCCTTCCGGCTGGAGGAAGCGCGCGCCGCAGGGGCGCCGCTGGACTATGTGCTCTATGAATCGAGCCCGCGGTTAGGAGGCGTACTCGTCACCGAGCGCGAGAACGGCTGCCTGATCGAAGCCGGTCCGGATTCGTTTATCAGCGAGAAACCGTGGGCGGCTGACCTTTGCCGCCAGCTGGGGCTGGGCGACCAGCTCATCGGTTCGAACGATTCCGAGCGCAAGACCTACATCCTGGTGAAAGGAAAGCTGGTGGTGATTCCCGACGGCCTGATGTTCATGGTGCCGACGAAAATTCTGCCAGCTGTCTTCTCGCCATTATTCTCGGTAGCCACGAAGCTCCGCATGGCGCGCGAGTGGTTCCATCCGCCCCGGAAAGCTGAAGTGGATGAAACCGTCGCCTCGCTGGTGGAGCGTCATTATGGCGCGGAGATGGTGGACAGGCTTGCCGACCCACTGCTCTCGGGCGTGTACGGCGGCGAGGCGGGCGAACTCAGCGTGCGAGCAGTCCTGCCGCGTTTTGCTGAGATGGAAGCGAACTACGGCAGCCTGGGACGCGCTATGCTCGCGGCCCGCAAGAAAATGGCACAGGCCAGCAAGGGACCGGCGAGGCCTCTGTTCACATCCCTCAAAGACGGCATGCAGCAAATGGTAGATGCATTGCTGAAACGCCTGCCCGCTGCGTGCATGCGCCCGGGCACTCCTGTGCAGGCAGCGCAACCGCAGGAGAGCGGCTGGATGATCTCCGCCGGGCATGGACATGGATCCGAGCAATTCGATGCTGTAATAGTCGCAACCCCTTCGCAGACTGCGGCCGAGTTGCTACGCTTGGCCGACAAGGAGCTCGCTTCTGAGCTGCTCGGGATCGCGTACAGCTCGTCCGTGACCGTAACCCTCGCGTACGACCAGACCGTGCAGTCCACGCTGCCTCCGGGTTTTGGTTTTCTGGTACCCCGTAGCGAAGGCAAACGAATGCTGGCGGCGACATTCGTGCATAACAAGTTTCCCCATCGTGCTCCGGAAGATCGTGCACTGGTCCGATGCTTCCTTGGGGGCTCCCGCGACGAGAAAATCCTGCAACTCTCCGAAGACGAAATCCTGCAAATCGTGCGTCGCGAACTGCGGCAGATCATCGGTCTCAGCGCCGAACCGCTCTTTTCCCGAGTTTACAAATGGAAAGCGGCAATGGCGCAATACAGCGTCGGCCATCTCGAACGACTGCAGCGAATTGAGCGGCTGGTCCAAAAGCTCCCCGGCCTGGCGCTCGCAGGCAACGGCTACCGGGGCATCGGTGTTCCGGATTGTGTCCGCTCCGGCCGCGAGGCAGCCAATCAGAGTTTGCTCGCAACCGGGCTGAACGAGACCGCTCCGGCGGCAGTCAGGTTACCCGGGTAACGGGTGCCGAACACCTTCCAGTTCTAGAAACCATCGGTTCCAATCCGGGTTAATACAACAAAAAGGAGTTGGTATGCCTAAAGGAACCATAACCTTCGCTTGCCTCATGGTGTTGCTGTTCGCGGTCCTCGTTTGGGCGCAGGCGCAGACCTCGCCTGCACCGCACGACGCCGGCGGCACAAATTCTGACATGCGTGACATGCCGGGAATGGACAATGACGGCAGCGCGGCCGCAATGCACTCCATGGAAGGTCATCACATGGACATGGGGCCGCATATGAAGATGACCGCGCTACGGGAGACACAGCCGGGGGACCAGGCCAAAGCCGCTCAAGTAGCAGAAGCTGCTCGCGCCGTGGCTGCGAAGTATCAGGATTACAGGACCGCTCTGGACGACGGTTACAGAATATTCATGCCGAACAGGCCCCAGAAGCAGTATCACTTCACCAACTACCGCTACGCTTTCGAAGCCAGGCGGCACTTCGATCCTGAACACCCGACATCATTGCTCTATGAGAAGCATGGCGACGATTACAAGCTGATCGGTGTGATGTACACAGCGTCCAAGGATGCAAGCGAGGATGAACTGAACTCACGCATCCCGCTCAGCATCGCGCAATGGCACGCCCACGTGAACCTCTGCCTTCCTCCGCAAGACAAGAAGGACGAAGCCTGGCACCCGCATTCGCAATTTGGAATCGCCGGTTCGATCTCAACCAAGGATGCTTGCGATGCCGCAGGCGGCAGGTTCATCCCCCAAATTTTTGGCTGGATGGTGCATGTCTATCCATTCGAGAAAGACCAGGCCAACATCTGGTCGGTAGAACGGCAGATGCACAACCACATGGATTAGGAGCGCCCCACTTCCTGAATAGCATCTGCTAGCGTCGCGACTGCCCAGTCGATCTGTTCGCGTGTTATTACCGCAGGCGGTGCGAGCAGCAGATGATCGCCGGATGTCCCGTCCACACATCCCTGCATTGGATAGACGAGCAGCCCGCGTTCCGCCGTCGCCTGCCCGACCTTTCCGGCGAAGTTCGAGTTGGGTGGAAAGGGCGCTTTGCTCTGCTTGTCTGCGACAAATTCCACTCCCCACAGCAAGCCGATGCCGCGAACATCTCCCACTGTCGGCAACCTTCTTAATGCCTGCAGAGAGTTTTGTAGAAGGTTCGCTGCTGAGCCTGCGCGGGTCATATCTGCCGCTTCTACCAGCATTTTTTTTCGAACGTAATTCAGCACCGCCCGTCCCGCTGCCAGCGAAACCGGATGGGCATTGTAGGTGAAGCCGTGCAGGAAGGCGCCGGAGCCATGGGCGATTGCATCCACGACCTTTCCGCTGGCGATCACTGCTCCCAACGGCGCATAGCCGCTGGATAGGCCTTTCGCCGTAACCAGGATGTCGGGAACGCACTCCCAGTGGTCGACCGCAAAGTTGCGTCCGGTGCGACCGACTCCGGTCATTACTTCGTCTGCAATCAACAGCACGCCGTGACGACTGCAGATATCGGCAAGGCCCTGCAAATATCCCGGCGGAGGAACCACCGCTCCCAGCGTGGCTCCGCTAACCGGTTCGAAAATGAATCCGGCAACCTGTCCGTTCGACGCTTCAATCGCCTGCTCTAATTCTGCTGCATAAGCCTGTCCGCAGTTGCGGCAGCCGTCTGTGCAGTCAAACGCGCAGCGATAGCAATACGGCATGCCGATGTGGGCGAACTCCCGCACCATGGGCAAGTACATCTCGCGGCGGCGCTTGTTTCCCGAAACAGCAAGCGCTCCGAGGGTTGAGCCGTGATAGCTCTGTGTGCGGCTGAGGATCTGGTGTCGCTGGGCCTGGCCGACCTCCACCTGGAATTGGCGCGCGAGTTTGAGGGCAGTTTCAATCGATTCGGAACCACCGCAAGTGAAGTAGACGGCCCCGCCACGAAAAGTCTCACCTGCAAACTGCAGCAACTCCTGGGCGTATTCTTCGGCAACTGTAGTACTGAACTGGCTGGTATGCACGAACTCGAGCTGCCGCGTCTGTTCGACCATGGCCGCAGAAATTTCGGGCACTCCATGCCCAATGAAATTCACGGCAGCGGAACCCGCGAAATCGAGATAACGTTTGCCCTCCGAGTCCCACACGCATCCGCCCTCGCCCCGCACCGCGATCGGGAAAGCCTTGCGAAAAGAGCGGCGCAGAACAGCAGAACGCAGAGACTCAGCAACCGGATTCGTCACGTCCCGATTATAGCTTCGCCGCTGACTCAAGGAGATAACGCCGGATTCGCGGCCCGGTCTGGTAGGCTCGAAGCGTGCGGTCGAACTTGACCCGCGCGGTTCCGATCTGCGGCTGAAATGCTAAATCGCCTGCTCCGCCTTCTTCGCCCTTCGCACCAGCACAGCGCCTTCTCGGCGACGATGCTGCTGATGTCGGCCATCATGCTGTCCCGTGTCATCGGCTACGTGCGAGAGGCCTACATCGCGTGGGCATTCGGTGCCGGTCCTCAGACCGATGCCTACGTCGCGGGGTTCACCATTCCCGACTGGCTGAACTACATCGTGGCTGGAGGGGCCGCTTCGATCACATTCATTTCCATCTACACGCGATTCGTGGCCGAGAAGAAGGAAGAGGAAGCCCAGCAGACTTTCTCGGTGATCATCACGGTGATGACCGCGGTACTGGGCGTGGGCATCATCCTCGCGGAAATTTTCACTCCGCAAATCGAGAGGTGGTGGTTTCAGGGATTCACTCCCGATCAGTTGCAACTCTGTGTGCACCTGACCCGCATCCTGCTGCCCGCGCAGATATTCTTCTATGTCGGCGGCGTCGTCTCTGCTGTTCTGCTCTCTCGCCGGCTGTTTCTTTTTCCCGCATTCGGCCCGCTCATCTACAACGCATTCATTATTCTCGGCGGTGTTTTGCTGGCACGCCCGCTGGGCATCTCGTCGCTGGCATATGGTGCGCTGGCGGGAAGCTTTCTGGGGCCATTCCTGATCAACGCCATTGGCGCGGCAAAGATTGGAACTGGCTACCGTGTTTCCTTTGATGTACGCAATCCAGCATTTCGTGAGTGGGTACGGCTCTCGATTCCGCTCATGCTGGGGGTTTCGCTGGTTACCGCTGATGATTGGATTCTCCGCTATTTTGCATCCAATGGCGTCGGCGACATTACACGCCTGAATTATGCCAAGCGCTTGTTCGCCGTGCCCATTGCTGTGCTGGGCCAAGCGACTGGCCAGGCATCGCTTCCTTTCTTCGCGCACCTGTTTGGAGAAAAACGCATGCGCGAGTTTGCCGAGACGGTAAACGGGGCTGTTTATCGTGTCTCCGCGGCATCATTCCTCGGCACAGCACTGATGATGGCGGCCGCGCTGCCGCTGATTGACCTCGTCTATCGGCGGGGGCACTTTCTCCTGTCCGACTCCCGGGCTACCGCTCTCTATTTCTTTTGGTTTTCCCTGTCTCTTGCCTTCTGGTCTGCGCAGGGACTATACGCCCGTGCATTTTACGCAGCCGGGGACACGCTGGTGCCCATGGTGGCCTGCTCTTTGATAACCGCGGCCTCGATTCCGGTGTACTCAGGTTTGTATCGGTCGTTTTCTACGGTTGGACTGGCACTTGCTTCCGATATCGGCATCGCGGCCAACACAATCGTTCTGGCCGTCCTGCTGCATCGCCGCAAACTGGTCTTGCTCAATGAACTCCGCTGGGCCGAACTCGCCAAGACGGGGATCACGGCGCTAGCTGCTGGAGCATTGAGTTACCGGGTGGCCGAGGGAGTCATGGTAAGCGGAAGCCGTGCGGCGGATATCAAGGCCGTGGCCTTGGCCAGCGTCACGTGGGCGGGGGCAGTAGCAGCCGGACTTTGGCTCACGCGGTCTAACTTGCCGGCCGATCTGCGACGCCGGAAGGCAACAGCTTCTTCCCAAGTGGCAGAAAAGCAGGCAGCAGATGTGATTCGGGGAATCGAATCCTAGAGAAGATCTGGTGGACACGACACCTTCAGGCGCCGGGCAACAAAGGCAGCGCCGGCACCTGAAGTGGAAGCCTGGCTAAGCCCGTGCAGCGGCAGCTTCGCTCGACACCGATGTAGCTTTCGGCTCTTCGCCGTTGGGCTTCTGGCCGGCTTTGCGGATGTCGATACCGCCCTTGAAGTAGGCGCCATCTTCGATGGAGATGCGCGCCGCCACTACGTCGCCGGTCAGTGAACCATCACTACGAATGTCTACGCGATCGCTCGCCGTGAGGTTGCCCCGGACTTTGCCGAGAACCACGATTTCACGCGCGTTGATATTGGCCGAGACCACACCGTTCCGGCCCACCGTGACGCGATTCCCAGCCAGATTGATGGAGCCTTCCACCCGGCCGTCGATATATAGCGATTCCGAACCGGTCACTTCGCCCTTAATCACCAGCGATTTGCCGATGGTGGCCTGGTCGGCCGTACTGCTGGCCGCAACGGGACGGGGCGTAGCGGCCACCGGCTCGCTCACAGTCGGTGCGGTTGGCGTTGGCATAGGACGCTCCGGTTCACCTGGCCGGGAGGGAGTCGTGGGCTGATTCGTGGGCTTCCACATGTTGAAGATAATCCTTTCTGGATAATGGGTTAAAGAATCACCTCGCACTTCGGTGACCAATCGGCATTCTACTCCTCACTCTTGTTCCTGGGCTTGTGGAAATTCACTATTTCGTTAATCTTGCGGGGAACCGAGGAGAGGATCGTCGTCGGCGCGATGCCTTCCCAAAGGAACCAAAGCGGCGATTCTTCTTTCCCGATGTAATTTTTTCTTCTCAAAACAGCACTTCTTATATCGCGGTATCATGCTATTGGTAACGCCATGACAACTTCTGTTGCTACTCGGAAGCCTGCCCCCGGAGAATACAGCCCTTACTACGATCGCTACATCTCGCTAGTTGCCAGCGAAGATATCTTGGGCATCCTCGAAACACAATTGGTCGAGACGGTCTCAGTGCTCTCTACCTGCAGCGAGCAGCAAGGGGAATTCCGCTACTCGCCCGGCAAGTGGAATATGAAGGAAGTCCTTGGGCATGTGGCGGATACAGAGCGCATCTTCGCCTATCGCGCGCTGCGCATCTCGCGTAACGATAAGACTCCCATGGCGGGTTTCGAGCAGGATGATTACGTCCGGAACGGGCCCTTTGCTCATTGCCGCCTTGCGAAACTCGTGGAGGATTTTTCCCGCGTCCGTCAGGCCACGCTATCGCTATTCGGCAATCTGCCTGAGGATGCGTGGCTGCGGCGGGGCGTCGCCAATAACAATGAAATTACGGTCCGCGCCGTCGCCTATATCATTGCCGGTCACGAACTGCACCATCGCAGGATTCTGCAGCAGCTCTACCTTACCCGGGACTGAGATTGCCGGTTTCTGCGGACTGAGCCGGAAGGCACTCCGCTTTTTCCCCATGCTCTCCGATTCCGCAATTTTGAGGAAGATCGAACGCCAGCCGCGTCGCACTGCGGGCTTCAAACAACTGGTTCGGGAACTTGGAATCCGCGGCGAAACTCGCCGTGAATTGTCCAATCGTCTCCAGAGCCTGGTCTCCAGCGGCCAGCTGGTCCAGGTGGATTCCGACCGTTATGCGATTCCTCAAGCCACTCGCGGCAAGAACATGGTCGTGGGGAAATTGAGCATGCACCGCAACGGTTTTGGATTTGTATTGCCGGACAGCGGTTCCCTTGATCCTCACCTTAAGGAGAATCTCACAGGTGATATCTTCATCCCGCCGCCCGCCGTAGGTTCGGCCATGCATGGAGACCGGGTTCTGGTAGAGATCAGCGCCCTCCGCCCGGACGGCCGAGCCGAAGGGCGCATCGTGCGGCCGCTCGGCCGCGCTCATCCCACGGTTGTCGGAATCTTTCACTATGGCGGGCACCGTAATTACGTCGTTCCCATCGACCAGAAAATCACTCATGAAATTCTGATCCCGGCGGGCATGGAGTACCCCGAAACCCAGGGCAGGGATGAGTCGCCGCGTACTGCAGCGCGCAAATCTGCTCATCGCGTATTAGGTGAAGAAGCCGCCCGCGCCTGGCCTGATGATCTCGAAAACACCGTCGTTGACGTCGAAATCACCGATTGGCCTACCGCTACTCAGAGCCCCTGCGGCAGGGTGATCGAAATCCTCGGCAGTCAGGACGATTTCGGCGTCGATGTCGAGATCATGATCCGGAAATATCACCTGCCGCATCGTTTTCCCCCGGAGGTTTTGGAGGAAGCGCAGAACGTAGAGCCAACTATTCCTGCCCGGGAATCGCATCGCCGTGTCGATTTCCGCACATTGCCCGTAGTGACGATTGACGGTGAAACAGCGCGGGATTTTGACGATGCCGTCACGGTTCGCCTGCTCGATAACGGCAACTTCGAACTGCAGGTCCACATTGCCGATGTCGCTCACTACGTCACCCCGAACTCGGCTCTCGATCAAGAGGCACGGCTGCGGGGCACCAGTGTTTACTTTCCGGACCGTGCTGTCCCAATGTTGCCCCTGGAGCTTTCGACGGATATCTGCAGCCTGCGTCCCCATGTGGACCGCCTCGTGATGTCGTGTGTGATGGAGATTGATCATGCGGGCGAGATCATCGAATACGAACTCAGCGAAGGCCTTATCCGCTCTGCCGAGCGTATGACCTACACCAGCGTCAACGCGGTGCTGGAAGGGGATGCCGTCACGCGGCAGCGTTACGCAGGGCTCGTGCCTATGTTCGAACGCATGCGCGATCTCGCTGTAATCCTGAACCGCAAGCGTGAGCGGCGGGGCTCCATCGATTTCGACCTGCCCGAACCCGTCATTGAATTCGATGAACACGGCCTGATGAAGAGCATCACCCGCTCGGAGCGCAACATGGCTCATCGGCTGATCGAGGAATTCATGCTCTCAGCCAACGAGTGCGTGGCGAGCTATCTGGAAAACAAGCGGATTGCTTCACTCTATCGGGTTCACGAGAAGCCGGACGCAAAGCGCGTCTACGACTTCGAAGTGATTGCCGCAACTTTCGGGTATTCGCTCGGCGTGGGCCCGTTGCCGATTCAGCGTATGCAGTTCAAGGCCGATCGGCGAGCAAGTTATGGCATGGGCAAACGGGCCCGCCAGACCGAAATCCCGCAGGAAGTTCATATCACGCCCCGCATGTATCAGAAGCTCACGGAAAAGATCGCGGGCAAGCCGGAGGAGAGAATTCTCTCCTATCTCATGTTACGTTCGCTCAAACAGGCCCGCTATTCGGAAGGGAACCTGGGCCACTTCGCGCTCGCAGCGACGACCTACACGCACTTTACCTCGCCCATTCGCCGCTACCCTGATCTTATCGTCCACCGCATCCTGAAAGAAGTCTTGCGAGGCGATGGTGCGGCGCGCGAGTCCTCGCCCGCGAAGACAAAGGCAGCTCCCTCACCCTGGTCGAAGCGCCGGGACCATGAGGCTCATCGCGAATCCCTCGAGCCGCTGGGAGGCCCGCTCCCCTTGGAAGAACTGCATGACATTGCTGAGGAATCCAGCCAGTCAGAACGCCGCGCCGACGATGCTGAGCGCGAACTGATGGAATGGAAGAAGGTCAAGTTCATGGAAGATCGCGTGGGCGAAGACTTTGACGGTCTCATCATCAGCGTGACCAAGTTCGGATTCTTCGTGGAACTGACTGACCTCTTCGTGGAGGGTCTGGTCCCCCTCGCCACTCTGACCGGTGACCACTACACCTACCACGAAAATACGGCGGAAATCATCGGGCAGCGCAGCCGCAAAACTTATGGCTTGGGACAAAGGGTCCGCGTGCTAGTGGACCGCATCGATCCCGTCGAGAAGAAGATCCAGTTTGCAGTTCTGGAGCCGGAACCGCGGCTGGCGGGCAAACGTCGCAGGAAGACCTAGGCGCGCCACAAGCCAAACGCCCCTGACTGGTGTAAAATTTGTCATAACCCCACTTGCTGCGCCTTGCTGGCAGCGAGTTTCTTCCCGTCGGGACGTGGCTCAGCCTGGTAGAGCACTCGCTTGGGGTGCGAGGGGTCGGCAGTTCAAATCTGCCCGTCCCGACCAATACTTTACTTCTCAATCCTGATGTTGAGCCGGCATGGCTTTTGAGCTGCCGACCCACGAAGCACCCAAAGTTCGAACGCAGCGGCGGAGCCGATGCGTAACAAAAAGTCGGCGAAGGGAAGCTGCGAGCAGCCGTTCGGCAGTTCAAATCTGCCGGTTCCGACCTTCTTCATTCTCGCCCTTTCAGAGGTACATCGAACGGCTTTCCATAAGTAGGCCAAGAACTTACGCCATTGGTAGCACGGTTCAAGAGTACCGATTGCAGAAATTGGGCCTCGTTCTGAATGGTTCCGCTTAACAGAAAATGCGTTTTTTGGGAGTTCAAAGGTCCTTTTCGAAGTCAGCATATTTTCGTAACTAATCGGCTGGCTCAAGCACCGATCGCCGTTACCCAAGGTGCGCTCCTGAACGCGACCTTCTGGTATGCTGCCTGACGATGTCTCTGCGCAAATGGTTCCATGCCGCCATTGATATCTGCGGCGCCCTGCCAACAGCGTTAATGGCACCGCTGGCCCATTTTCAAGCACGTCACGGGGCTTTGCAGTTGCCGCTTACTTACCGTATTTGGGATCAATTCAGCGTTTCCCCGATAAACCATCACTTCTACGAGCCGATCTTTCCGTTGTCGCGCCTAGCCGCTGAGGAACATCGCTCCGACCTAGCCGGAGTTGCCTGGAACGAAAGCGGGCAACTGGCCCTACTGCATGAGTTGCTCCGCTATCGCGACGAACTCAATGAAATTCCGCTTGTTGGAGCTGTTGGCACATATCACTTTGCAAACACGACCTACGGCCCGGGTGATGGAAAATCCTTATACGCGATGCTCCGGCAGAATCGGCCTCAGCGATTCGTTGAGATTGGCTGCGGGTATTCCACCCTCATTGCTGCCCGAGCTCTAGAGAAGAATCGATTGGCGGGCTCACCTTGCGACCATGTTTGCATCGATCCCTATCCACCCGCCTGGATTCCAAAAAACGTAGAACTGATCCAGCAGCCAGTTGAGCGTTGCGGCGCTGGATCTGTCATTTTTGATTTGGCCGCAAGAGACATTTTGTTTATCGATTCGTCGCACGTGCTCAGAACCGGCGGAGATGTCACGTTTGAATATCTGGAGCTCCTACCCCGCCTTGCTTCGGGCGTGCTCGTCCACATTCATGACATCTTTCTACCCTACGGATATCCAGGCCAGTGGCTGCGTGAGCGTCGGTTTTGGACGGAGCAGTACGTTGTACAGGCGTTTCTGGCGTTCAATTCTGCTTTTGATGTATTACTGGCAACACACTGGCTCTCGCGTGCTCATCGAGACCATTTTCTCGCGGCGTTCCCGGCCCTGGGCCGTTCGGAGTTTAGCCACCGCTTTGCTTCTGCATTCTGGCTGCGCCGGAGCGGCTAGCAGTCACGGTGTCACAGAAGTCATAATCGCGACCATTGATCTCAGAGTCGGACACTTTCCAGGGATTCGGCGCCGCTGCTAGTCAAACCTGCCCGCCGCCCGGAAACTATCTCTGACAACCTCAGAACTCCAGCTCAGCGACGAGCTGCACGTTCCGGGGGCTGCCGTTGCCGAAGTAAGGATTAAATGAATCCGGTGTGCTGGTCAAACGGAAGCCGGAACCGAACGTCGTCGAAGGGTTGGAAAAGTTCGGATGGTTCCAGATGTTGAAGAACTCCGCGCGCAAACGCAGCCAGCAGTCGCCCGCGATCTGCTGAGATTTCACAAATGACATGTCGAAATCATTCAGCCCTGGCCCGGTGAAAGCGTTTCTTCCCAAATTGCCGTACGTCCCAGGCAAGGGCTGCGCAAAGGCCGCCGGATTCAGGTACGGCCCCAGAGGATTGAACGGCACATGAGGATTGCCGACCAGGTTTGGCCGGTCCCGAAATTCGCCCGTGCCGGAGTTATCGAAGGGCAAAACCACGTTGAGCGGCCCGCCGGATTGCAGAGTCGTAATGCCGTTCAATTGCCAGTTAGAGGCGATTGCGTGCAACCAGGCCGGCACACGTTCCGGGGCCGGTATGCGCCAGGCATAAGTAATCGTAAAGCGATGACGGATGTCAAAATCCGAGCGGCCATAGTCGAGGCTCAAGTTGCGGCTGTCTTCCGGCGGCCCCCGATAAAATCCGCCTGCGCCTGATGCATCATCCAGCGATTTGGAAAACGTGTAAGCCGCGCGAAATGTCAGGTTGGACGCCGAACGCTGGGCCGAGATCTGCAGGCTGTTGTAGTTGGAATGCGCGCTGTCGGAAAGCGTGTTGATTACTCGAAACTGCGGGAAAGAAGCCGCAAACGGCCGGCGAGCCTGCTCGCTCACAGGGTCAGAACTCCCGGGTGTGGGCTGATTGATGTCAATCACCACGGGTAGATCAGTGCCGCGCGTGCCGTAGTAAGCGATCCGCAAGGATTGTTGCGCACCTAAGCGCTGTTCGAATGCAAGATCGAAGTTCTGGTAGCGCGGATCGGAGAAATGGGTGCTGACACCAAAAACGTCGAATGGCGGCTGCGGCGCTGCTGGTCCGAAGATGGGGACACTCGGGCCAAAGGGAACGAGCGCCGGCGGTGTGATGGTGAAGATTGCGCTGGAACCAACGGGGTTGAATACCGGCCCTGCAAGGATCGAGTTAGCGTTATTGCTGCTATCCATCAACTCATCGAATGGCCGGGAGTTGAAATACATCCCCCATCCGCCACTGAACGTGCGGTATCCGCCTAACCCAAGCGAAAACGCGGCCCGTGGCCCGAAATCCCCGAGGTTCGGTTGATACTCGTGTTCAAGACCAGCGCTACCGGCCTGCAGCAAGCCGATGCCCGGAACGAAGTTGCTCAGCCTTCCTTGCTTCTCAGTGGGTACAGAGAATTCATCATGGCGTAATCCCAGCGTGAGCTTCAGCGCCGGCCGAACCTGCCATCCATCTTCGACAAATGCTGACCAGCGATGCTGGCGCAGGTAGCGTTGTGAATCGCCACGCGCAATAGTGGTTACGCCGGGGGCCGGCAATCCGGCAAGCAGGTCCGCCAGGCTGGCAATCGCGAAGTCGCCCGTGAGTTGGTCGCCGAGTTGCGAGCCATCGAACACCAGCCGCCCGCGCATGCCAGTGTCCGTGAAGGCATTTTCCTGTAGCAACGTTATGCTGCCGCCGAACTTCCATTGGTGCGCCCCGCGATTCCAGCCGATGGCATCGGAGAAGTCGTATACATTGCTGGCGCGGCCCCGCGGTAGCGAGAGAGGAGCGCCGAGATTTTCGTATTCGCCGGGCGCAATATCAATCTCCGGCAAGCCGAAATCGCGGGTTGATGTGACTCCCGTGTTCAGGCCAAGTGTCGTGGCATCAAAGCCCGTGTCTCCAGGGAACGTCGTTTCGTTGTACCGCGAATAACCCACGCGGGCGGAGTTGAACAGCTGCGGCGACAGTGCCCGCTGCCATTCGATGGCAAACAACTGGACGATTGTGTGGGATTGGGAGGCATAATCCGGCAGCCGCGAGCCTCCTCCCAACCCAAACTGCCCCTGGGGAAACTGCTGGCGGTTTGCTCCGAAAGCGTACGAAGCGGAAATATTATTCTGCCCTTTCTCGCCGTGGTCCGCCTTCAGCGTGAACGTGTTGCCGTCGCTTCGCCCGATAACAGAAAAGCTGAGTGGGCCTGCGCCAAGCGAGGCAGGGTAGAGGGCAAGAATGGGTGAAGCCAGTCCGTTCACCGACCGCCCTGCTCCCTGGATCAGCGATGTTGCGGCAGCGATTTCCCCCTGAGTGGGAAATCGAGACGCGAAGGTAACGCCAACCCGCTCATGTTGTCCTTCATACGAACTGAAGAAATAGCTGCGGTGCGACAGCGGGCCTCCAACCGTAAACCCGAACTGGTTGTTGCGAAATTCAGGACGCGGGCGGTCGAAAGCATTGTTATAGAAATTGTTGGCGACGAGCTTGTCGTTATCGAAAAATTCAAAGAGCGAACCATGCAGGTGCTGCCCGCCGCTCTTGATGCTGGTCAGGACTGCCGCCCCTGACGGGCCGAACTCGGCGCCAGTGTTGGTCTGCACATCGATTTCCTGGATCGCATCAAGCGGCAGCAGGACCGCGGGAGCCCCGAAAGCCCCGCCCTGCCCGATCGCCTCCGCGTTGCGGAATGGGTCGAGATTGTTTGTGCCGCTGACAATATAGGTGTTGAACTGCGCGCGGCTGCCATTGACTGGAAACGAACCAAATGTACCGCCGGTGGCCCCGGCTCCGGGGATGAGCGTCTCAAGCGTGCCGGCTGCTTGTCCACGTACCGGCAACGTGCGCACCTGCTGTCGCATGCCTGCCTTGTTGACCTCGTTCACGGCGTTTGCCAAAGCCCGCCGCGGGTCCAGCGTGATCTGAAATTGCCGCGTCTCGCCTGACTGCAACGAAATGCGCGCAGCTTCAATGCTGACGTACCCGCTGTGCGTGACGCGCAGGCGATAGTCGCTCGCGGCTGCCAGGTGAATGAATTCGAACTGTCCGGATTGATCGCTCACCGTGGTTGCCGTCGCTTCGGTGCGATTGCCTTCATAAAGTAGTACCTGAGCACCTTCGACTGTATGGCCGCCCGTATCTGACACCGTGCCGCGCAGAGTACCGGCTGTCTGGCCGACGACTTGAGCTGCAACCAAGGCGCAAAGAAGAGCCGTGACCACGCGAATAAGGGCGGCCCGGCATAAGGTCAGCATGGAAAGCGGTGTCAGCCTGCGCAATGTATTCGTCAAACCGGCATCATACCTCCGATCTGCGCGTTGTGCATGGCCGCTGGGCCACCTCTACGCCTTCGGCGGGGGTGGCGGGGTGAACTGCGAGATATCCGCGAACCCAAACGTCGCCTCGATTCCGCTGATGGTCTTTTCGGCGTCCTCGAAGCCGTCATGCCCGAACATCTTGTGTTCAATGTCTTCAAACTGGTCAGCCAGTTCGTCGAGCTGCTGGTTTGAGAAGTTTGTCTTCCAGGCCGGAAATACGATGGTGTCCTCACGCGCCGCGTGATTCTCATACATTCGCACAAACCCATCAAAAGCGCGGGCCAATGGCTCCCCGTGCTGCACGCTGATCTTTCCTGCTGCAGTCACGGCGAGTGCGTACTCGGTGATCTCGCGCCCGCGCTGGTGCTGGGCAACGAGTATGTCCGGGTAACGCCCAACCTCGCCTTTGATCTTGCGCACGATCGGGAAGATGTGCTCTTCCTCCAGCATCCGCTCGTGATAGTCCTCCCCAAACGTGCGGAAGAGTTCGGCCGTCTTGTGAAGCGCTGCCGCATCCACCGTTCCGGGCGAATTCCGCAGCTTGTCCGCAAGTTGTGAGTACACCAGCAGGGCACGGCGGATGACTCCGTGTTCCCGCATCAGATCTTCGGTAGCCGTAACCTCCGGCTCCGGCTCCGGCTTGCCCTTAGTATCTTCCGCCCATGCAGACGCATTCATCATCCCCAGGGCTGCGCTCGTGAGCGCAAGAGTTTGTTGCAATAAGCCTCGGCGGGTGGTGTTACTTTGCGAGTTGTTCATCTGTCGCTCTCCTGATTCCCTACGCATCCCCGGCGTCCGTGTTCCGTGTCTAGACCCTATTCGTTCCTTGCCAAGGAATCCCGATCCCACTGTATCCCCGAAATGTATTAGAGTGATCTGGCAGCCTTCTGACTCAAACCAAAACCCGGACACCGTCTGATGATTTTCTCAACCCGCCTGTTTTTTCTCATAATTCTGGTAGCCCTGATCTGTCTCCCCGCGTATGCGCAGCAAACCACAGCGCCAGCTCAGCCCATTCCCTCGTCCCCTTCGCCCCAGACTAGAAACGAACAGGAAAAAGAGATCGAGAAGAAAGAACAGTCGCAGCGTGCCTTGGGAGTGTTGCCGCAGTTTACGGTCACGAGCCGCCAGGACGCTCCGCCGCTCACGTCAGGTGAGAAGTTCCAGCTATTCCGCCGCCAGGCATTTGATCCGGTCACGCTTGGAATTGTCGCCGTTCAGGCCGGGCTCAGCCAGGCGGAAGATGAATTTCCTGGCTATGGCCAGGGAGCCCAGGGCTACGGCAAACGCTTCGGCGCGTCGCTGGCCGACGAAGTTTCCGCCGGCTTCTTCAGCAATTTCATGTATCCCTCGCTGTTCAAGCAGGATCCGCGCTATTTTCGCCTGGGCGAAGGCACCACCGGTCACCGCATCCTGTACAGCATGAAGCAGGAGTTTGTCTGTCACACTGACAAAGGAGGCCGCTCATTTAACTGGGCCAACGTGATGGGTGCGTTTTCCAGCGGCGGCCTTTCGAACGCGTACTATCCATCCGACGACCGCGGGTTTGGACTTACCATGAGCCGAAGCTCGGTCGCCCTTGCTTACGGTGTCGCGGGCGGCCTTTTCGACGAATTCTGGCCTGACATTCATCGAAAGTTGTTTCATTCTCATGCCAAGAACAATTCTGCGCAGTGACAGTGTGGTTTCTCATCGCTAGGTTAGTGAGTGGCTCCTGGCGGCGGTTCGATGATCAGCGGCATGTTCCAGTTCGAATACTGCACCCGCAACGTCCCCACCTTTACGTCGTAGGGCAGATGCGTCTCGTCGTCCACGCAGATCGATCCCAGCAAACCGCCCGCGGCGTAAAAATCCCACACCCGGCAACTGGCACCCGCGGTTCCTAACAGGTCTCCGCGCCTCACAATACCTTGCCTCTTCAGGTTTTCCAGCGTGTCCAGCAGGGAAGCCGGCCCCGCCATCGGTCCCGTGCGGCAGGGCTCCGCTGTCTTCGGCTGCGACTGCCAGGCCTCGTTTGCCTCTCTCGCATAGAGCGTGTCTTTGGTTTGGATAAACTCCTCCGCCACGCTGCTCGCTCCGGCAACGTCCGTGACATGGGTCACGGTGTGTGAGTCGGAGGGGCAAAGGACGTCCTGGTCGGACTGAAATGGACGCCCCTGCATCGTGCCCACCGTGGTCACCCGCCAGGACCGCGCATTGGCCGCCGCATACTCCACCTGGTCCACAATGCTGGCGGGAGTAAAGACCTGCTTGCCGGGTGTTTTTCTTGCGTGCGCGCTCCACCACCAGTACGCGATCACAAGCACCACGCACACTCCCGCGAGTCTAACGGTCTTTCGTCTCGATGGCAGAAACCTGCGAAGGTTGAGCATTCTCTCTATTAATTCAGAATCGAACGGGGAAATCCAGTTGCCGCCGCTTCCGACGCCACAGACGGCGTCCTTAAAGCTGAATTACAATCGCACTCGTCCGTTTTCGCGGAGGCAGCAATGTTTCGCAACGATCTGCTGGCCAATAAGCGCATTCTCATCACCGGCGGTGGAACCGGCCTGGGCAAGGGGATGGCACAGCGATTCCTTGGATTAGGGGCCACCGTCTACATCTGCAGCCGCCGCAAAGAGGTTCTGGCCGAAGCGGTTGCGCAGTTCAGCCCCGCCGCCCCCGGCAGAATTCGATCATTGCCCGCCGATGTCCGCGACCTCCCGCGCGTCGAAGAGGTCGTCGAAACGGTCTGGCACGACGGCCCGCTCGATATTCTGGTGAACAACGCGGCGGGCAATTTCCTGGCTCGCAGCGAGGAGCTTTCCTCTCATGCCTTTGATGCAGTTCTCGGCATCGTGTTGACCGGCACCATCAACCTGACGATGGCTTGCGGCCGAAGGTGGCTCCAGTCAGGACATTCGGGCGTTGTTCTCAACATCGCTACCACCTACGCTGCCACTGGCTCCGCTTACGTGGTCCCATCCGCCATCGCCAAAGCGGGAGTCGTCGCCCTCACTCGCAGTCTGGCCGTGGAATGGGGTGGCCGCGGTATTCGCATGAATGCAATTGCGCCGGGCCCGATTCCCACGGAGGGCGCGTTTTCACGGTTGCTTCCCAGGCCGGAGTTGGAGCAGTTTGCACTCCAGCGAAATCCCTTTCATCGCTTCGGCACCGTTGCCGAACTCGCCGACCTGGCGGCCTTCCTGGTGAGTGACGGCTCCGGCTACATCAACGGAGAGGTGGTAACGATGGATGGCGGGGAATGGCTGCAGGGCGCAGGCGAATTCAGCGCCTTGGGGAATCTACTCAGCGATGAGGACTGGAAAGAGCTGAACCGACCGCGACCCCGGAAGCGCTGATCCCTACCGGTGTTCCTTCCCGGTTCCTGCCAGCCAGCGCAGCAGCATATTGACCAGGCTGAGAACGATTGCGCCCCAGAATGCCGCGCCGAAAGTGTCCACGTGAAAATGACCAGGCATGAGCGCAGACGCCAGTTCAATCATCGCAGCATTGATGACCAGCCAGAAAATACCCAGCGTCAGCAGGGTCAGAGGCAGTGTCACAATTTTCAGGAATACTCCCAGCGTCGCATTCACGAAGCCGATGAGCAGCGCTGCGATTAGCGCGGCAATCGGGCCGCTCACACGAAAGCCTGAAACCACATGCGACACGATCCACAACGCCAGCGCGCTCAGGATCCAGTTGATCAGGTGTCTCATGCCTTGCCTCGCAAATAGCTACTGAACTATAAGTCGTCACATCAGTGCGCGCAAGCAGGGAAGGGAATTACGTGATGCCCGCCACGCCTATTCCCATGTCCCGGCTTCGACCTTTCTACCCGTCTGCAGGTAGTGGTTAATGGCTGTTTGCCAACTGGTCATCTTGTGTATGAACCAGTCTTGATCGTAGCGCTCGATCTCCTGATTTCCTGCCGTAGATAGCCCGGTGTAAACGTAGTGAATATGGGTGCGCGTTCCGGCGCCATCCCGCTCCAGCGAGATCCTGATCCGCGTCGCCACGAGTCCAGCCAGCACCCAGGCAAAACCAATGACAAACTGCTGCGGGTCGTACTCGGTCACCATCCAGACCGTAGGTTGGCCGTCATCACTGAGCGTGTTAAACACACAGCCCAACTCTGCGACACCGGACTTTGAATAAATCAGCTCATACGCCCAGCCGGGCACCCAATCGGCTTCCCGCACAGGACACAACAGCGGGAAGACACGTTCCGGCGGCGCAACGTTGTTCTGCACGTACTCATGGGCGACACGCTTGCCGCGAAATTCCTGCATGACCTTGCCTCCAGATAGAAAATGGCCCGTCTCCTGGGCCGTTTTCGCGCAAAGAAATCGGGCCAGGCTGATCTCTCAACCTGGCCCTCTGTCTCAACTATTATCCCACAGAAGCAGTGCACCTGTGAGCAGTTCCTTTAGAACAGGTTCCAAAGGAACTGGTTGTAAACGTCGTGGTGATACTGCACCTCCGGCGCCTTGACGAATGTGCCCAACAGTCGCGGACAGCGGTCAGCGGAGGCCTGCTTCAGGTCCGCATAACGGGCCTTGACGTCGCCGCCCAGCAGCTTCGTGGTCCAATCCGCCTTGCGGAAGTTCCCCAGCGCGTCATAGATATTGTCCGGCAAGTAGCGCTGCGCCTGCCGGAGGTTCTTGATTTTTGCCGTCTCGCCCTCAAGCCCCGTCTTGAAGATCGCAAGCATGACCATGTAAGGATTCGCATCCGGCGCAACCGAGCGCACCTCCACTCGCATGCTCTTTTCGTTGCCGATCGGAATGCGGATCATCGAACCGCGATCCACTGCCGAAGCCTTGATCTGGTTGGGTGCCTCGAAGTGAGGATCCAGTCGCCGGTAGGAGTTCACGCTGGCGTTAAGCATCAGGCAGATGTCATTGCCATGGGTCAGGATACGGTCGACGAACGCCCATCCCATCTTGCTGAGCTTCTCTTCGCCCTTCGCGTCCCAGAACAGGTTCTTGCCGCTCTTGCTGATTGAGACGTTGGTGTGCATACCGCTGCCGTTCACGCCGACAACCGGCTTAGGCAGGAAGGATGCCGTGCACCCCATTTTGGTCGCGACCTGCCGGCAGATCAGCTTGTAAAGCTGAATCTGGTCGGCGGCTGCGACCACCTCTCCGTACCCATAATTGATTTCAAATTGCGAAGGCGCAACCTCCGGATGGTCCTTCTCATTCTGGAATCCCATCGAACGCTGCACTTCCGCTGTTGTGTCAATGAACGTGCGCAATGTGTCGCTGGGCAGCGAGTGATAGTAGCCGCCGGTGTTGACATACTCGAACTTCCCGGTCTCGTGATAGCGCCGCTCGGCGTCTGCTCCCTGGAACAGGAACCCTTCAATCTCGTTGGCTGCGTTCAGCGTGTAGCCTTGCTTCTTGTACAGTCCCTCGGCATAACTCTTTAGCGCGCCCCGAATATCGGCCGTGTAGGGCGTGCCGCCCTTGTCGATCACTTCGCCAAAAACCAGTACCTTGCCCGGTCCAAAAATATCCGCCGGTCCCCAGTAAAAAGCCGACCAGTCGATGCCCAGGCGCAGATCGCTCTCTCGCTGCGCGGTAAATCCGCGTATCGACGATCCGTCGAATGTGAGATTGTCCCAGCTCTTGATGAGGAACTTCTTGTCATAATCCAGCATGTGCAAACGGCCTTCAAGGTCGCTGAACAATACTGTGACTGCCTTGATGCGCTTCTCATCCGCCAGGTACTTGATCCGCTCTTCCTGGATCTTGTGCGGAGCGACGCGGCTTTTGCGCTGTTCCTTGGCCTTCAGGTTCATCTCTTCCAGTTCATCGTAGGGAATCGCGAGGAAGTTACGTAGTTCGTTTGGCATGGATCTCCTTATCGATAAGACGTCCACTGATGAGTTTCGGGGGATGGTCCGGAACGAACTAGCCTAACGCGGAGCTCTCACGCCTGCCAATTAAAAAAGCTTATGGGCCACATCAACCGGATTTATTCGCTGCGGTAACCACTTGGGCCGTTACGCCGGCTGGATTCGGGTAAGGCGGCTCTCGCGTTGTGTCTCGCCCGCCACGTCGTGTCCACGCGGCCACGCGTCCCGCCCGTGTCCACTCCCGTAACTATCGTGGAATCAGTCAATCCTGCTCCGGCCAACCTCATGCAATTAGCTCTAGCGACTGGGGAACCAGCACAGGAGAAAAAATACATGGCACACTTCACACAACTCGGCTTATCAGGAAAACCAGAGGGAAAAGCATCGCCCCAAACCGCGCACGCTGAGAAGCGTCCGCGCTTCAGCAACCAGCACAAGACCGCCGTACTGGTAGCGGTGGTGGCGATCTCCTCAATTCTCGGTATCTTTCTGTTGGAAAGCGGCTGTTCCAAGGGCGGAAGCAAGCCAATATCCAGCGCGGCTAGCACTCCAGCGGCCTACGGTCAGGTGGCCCCTGCGGTCGCAACCCCCAGCCCGGCACCAGTTTCTGCCGTACAGCCGCCGGCGAAAAAGAAATCGCGCCAGCACAAAGTGACCGCTGCCACCTACAGCAATCCGGCCTACGGAGTCTCGTTCCGCTATCCGCGGTATGACAACCTGAGGGAAGGCGACAAGGCCAATCTGGAGTGGCAAGGTCTGGGCCCGGTCGAAATGAACTTCGTGCAGCCCGGTGGCACCACGCTGAGCGCGGTGGAACTGCCCGCCCGTCTGTACTCCGGTACCGACTTTACCTCGGCCTTCTTCAACGTAAGCGTGAATCCGAAGCTCACGGCTGAAGAGTGCACCCAGTTCGCATTTCCCGAAGCCGTCAGCCCTGATGCGGATCCCGTTATTCCTTCAGCTGTGAAAGTCGGTTCCACGGACTTCCACGCAGTGGAGGGTTCGACCGGAGACGACCACCGCCAGGCCGATGCCAAGTACTACCATATTTTCGAGAACGGAATGTGCTACGAATTTGGCATGGGCGTGGAAACCAGCCTGGATAGCGGGGATGCTACGAAGGCTGACATCAAGCCCGTCAATCGTGACGAAATATTCCGGCGCCTCAACGCGATTCTCGCCACGGTGAAAATCGAGTCAGCGGTCGTGCCGGACAAGCCCGTGCCAGAAACGACTGCGGCTGATAACAGCACATCGGATACGCCAGCTCCGCAGGTCACCGATACAGCCAGCGCTCCCAACGCCCCTGTCGCGGAGACCAGCAACCAGCAGTAGGGTCGTAGTCCGCGCTGCTAGGGCCACGCTGAAAGTGCGGCGTGGCCTTGCCGTTCTCGATGATGACAGTCCTGTGCAAAAGGCCTGCCACAATTGCTGAATCGAGTTGTCCTCCGCTGAATCGAAACAGGTAAATCCCAAGAAAACGGAGGCTCTATGCAACCGCGTATCAACGTTGCCAAGGTCGCTCCCGCCGCCCACAAAGCTGTGCTCGGCATGGAAACCTATCTTCATCAATCTGGTCTGGAAGCTCCCCTGCGGAATCTCATTTACTTGCGCGCCTCGCAGATCAACGGCTGCGCTTATTGCATTGACATGCACTGGAAGGATCTGCGAGCCGGTGGTGAGACCGAGCAGCGTCTTTATGGGCTCGACGCCTGGGACGAATCGCCTTACTACACCGATCGTGAGCGCGCGGCTCTGGCATGGACGGAAGCCGTTACCCGCGTCAGCGACGGTCATGTTCCCGACGAGGTTTACGAGCGGGTGCGCCCGCATTTCAATGAGAAGGAACTGGCGGATCTCACCCTGGCGATCGCGGCCATTAACGTCTGGAACCGTCTGAACATCGCTCTGCGCACAGTACCCGGAAGCTACCAGGCCCCCTCCACGCTGCATGAGATGAAGAAAGGGGCCTGACAGCCCTCAATCGGCGTGAATTCCTGCGGCGGAACGCGCCCCCGCCGCACTCGTCTACTGGATGGTTTCCGCTTCCGTCGTCAGCAGAGAATGCTTGATGGCGTGGACTGAAAGCGCTATTCGATTCTGAACTCCCACCTTGCGCATCAGTTTGGCCACGTGCGACTTCACCGTCCGCTCCTCAATTCCCAGCGGACCGGCAATTTCCTTGTTCGACCTGCCTTCCACCAGCATCTGCAGCACCTGCTTTTCCCGTCCGGTGAAAAGCGTGCGTCCTGCCAGGCTGCGGCCAGATGACCCGCTCGATCGTTGAATAATCATCAGCAGCACTCGTCGCGGCACCCACGTGCCACCCTCGCTCACCACCCGGACCGCTCGCACAAATTCGGCTTGGTCCGCACTCTCGGCGATGCATCCTCTGCCTCCGGCCGCGACCACTTTCAGCATGGTCTCATCGTTCATCACGGGCGCGGTCACTATCATCGGAAGGTCCGGCCGCACGGCTCTCACGCCATCCAGTCCCGCCAGCAGGTCTTTTCCGGGCTGTACGCCCGTCAACACTACGTTGATCCTCTGCAACCTCTCCAGAGCCGCCAAAGAAACCGGAATAAGTTCAAACTCCGGCTCGCTCTCGAACAGCGACCTGAATCCCACGACTCGCAAGGGGTCGCTCTCCAGCACTGCAATCCGGATCCGGGGCTCTGTCACTGATTTGGACTTCATAAACTCCTCCTGGGTGACGTTCGCTTCCCAGAATGCCTTCGAATATTTCATCGCCCTGTGACGCGGATCACATCAGGGTTACGAAGGTGACGTTGCTGCCCCGTACTAACGAATTTTGCCTTCACGACATGCCTCCTCAGAGAGGTGTTTCTCAGACTTCCGGACAATTGCAGAATAGTCCTCCGCGGTGTTTCGTCAGTGCGCCCCGCCACCCGCAACCGTGACCTGATGGAAAGTACCTGCATTCCCATAAATATGGTAATATGGGAATAATGAAAACGACGCTCGAAATCCCTGATTTCCTGTTTCGCCGTGCAAAGTCGGCCGCCGCCGAACGCGGCATCCCCCTGCGCCAGCTGGTCACCGAGGCGGTTCAGGAGAAATTGAGAATCAAGTCTCAGGAAAAGCCATGGATGAAGCATATGGGCAAGCTCCGGCACATACATACGGAGAGGCGGCAAGTTGAAAAACGGGTGCAAGAAGCCTTCGAGCAGATCGATAAGGAAGTCTGGCGATGATTCTTGACACCAACGCTTTGTCTGCCGCGGCGGATGCTGATCCCGAAGTGCTCGCCGTGCTCGCTCGCGCCGAACTGATGGCCCTCCCGGTGATTGTGCTGGGCGAGTATCGGTACGGCGTGGCTCAGTCGCGCTACCGGACCAGCCATGAAAAGTGGCTTGCCGGATTGCTCAACGACTGCATGGTGTTGGACATTCAGGAGCCGACCACGCACTACTACGCGGAAATCCTCCTCGAGCTCAAGCGCAAGGGCAAGCCGATTCCAACGAACGATCTTTGGATTGCCGCTCTTTGCCGGCAGCACGCCTTGCCGCTATTGAGCCGCGATCGCCATTTCGACCTCGTAGAGGGAAACAATCGGATCGGGTGGTGAGCCGGCCAGCTGGGGGAAATATCGAACACATCAGAACAGGGCGAATGTCTCCTCCTCTGTTTTTTCCAGCAAACGCTCTCGCCGGAGTGTAGACTCTAGCGGTTTTTCTAAAGACGGCAAAGTGGGATAAAACTATGACCGTACAAGAACAAATCGAGAAGCACATCGCCAGCCAGCCGGAGCCAAAACGCAGCGAGATGCGAGAGTTGCATCGGCTCACACTTCGAGTGTCACCAGAATGCAAATTATGGTTTGACGATGGTAAGGACAGCACGAATCGCACTGTTTCCAATCCTACGATTGGATATGGATTTCAGACCATCAAATATGCCAATGGAAAAAGCAGGGAGTTTTTTCAAGTTGGGCTGAGCGCGAACAAAACCGGAATCTCTGTCTATATTCTGGGGCTCAAAGATAAGAAGTACTTAGCCAAAACGTATGGAAAAAAACTAGGCAAGGCGAGCGTGACCGGATATTGCATTCGCTTTAAGACGATAAAGGACATAAACATCGATACGCTTGCAGCGGCCATACGAGATGGGCTTGCAGCTCAGAATGATTAGGCCCGCGCCACATTAGAGCAGAAGACAAAAAACCGCCATTCCGCGAAGGATCTCTCGGCCCCTGCGCCGAAAACCAAAGCGAAGGGGGTCGAGGCCCTCGACTATTTACGTGGAAACAATGTGACAGCCTGAGTGAAGGCTGAAAGGAAAGCGCACGTCGCAGCCATTGCATTCAAGCATGAAATCCGTTTCAGCGCCTTGTAGAAAGGCGCTTCTCCGACTACGAGGGATTCGTCTTTCATGACGGTGACAAGTGTTCCATAGCCCGATTTGAGAAGCGGCACGTGCACCACCGCTGACAACGCCCAAAAAAACGCAGCGCCAAGCGCGAAGAAAACACTAAGGATGGACCAGAGCTTCATGCATAACCTCACAGTCTCAGCGACTCGCCATTGAAAAGGAAAAGGCCGTCGAGATTTCTCTCAACGGCCTTTATTTTATGCCGGCAACGACATACGCTCCCGCACACACGTGGGGACAGCCGCCCCCGGCTGTCCAGTCCAGCGCAGCTCGACAGGGGCTTGGTGCGCTTTTGGGTGGCGCAGGCCTTCAGGCCTGCGATCACAACTTTCTTTATGAGCGGCTTCAGCCGCTGAGGTCCCCAGGGGCCAAAGCCCTCATCTCCACCAATTTGTAGTTCCAGTCCGCAGAGCAAAAGGAAAAGGCCGTCGAGATTTCTCTCAACGGCCTTTATTTAATGCCGGCAACGACCTACCCTTCCACATCCGTGTGGGGACGGGCGCCCTCGCCCGTCCGGTCGAGCGAAGCTCGACAGCGCCAGTGCCATCGGCCCTGCGGGGCTTAACTTGAGGCGCTTTGCGGGCGTGAGCGAAGCGGGAGCCCGCAGCCGAAATCCTGAGCGTTCTCTGCGAAGGATCTCTAAACCAATAGGGCTGCGTATCTTCGCTTCACTTCAACGAGAGGATATATGCTTCGCACACCGCGCTTGCGGCGAAAAAAGTGCTGTTTGTATGCACGGATTGCCTTGCCTCGTTCCCGGCGATCCTCATAGATACGCGCAATTCTGTAATAGCAGTCAGCGATCAAAGACCTCGCAAAGCGGACGCCTTCTCCGCATTCTCCAAAGGCAATTCTCTTTTCGCCCCAGCTAATCAGCCACTGAAAAATCTGGAGCGCTCTTCTCTTTCGGTTCAGCATATCGAGCGTCCCCGCACAGTCCCACACGGCAAGCGGGCAGTATGGTGCTATTTGGAGGGCTTGAACGACATATTGCAGCGCTTTCCGGTATTGTTTTTGCTCGTAGTAGGTCAATGACAACCGAGTCAGCAGCCAGTGATTTTCGGGATCAAGACGCAGTTGCTCGCGGATCAGCTTGCGAGCAGCTTTCCATTTATTAGCGGCGATGGCCATCTCAATCTTCTGGCTGACGCGTTTCTTCGAGGTGGTCGACATATTCCAATCCTATCGGCGCAAAACGAAGCAGGACACCATTCGGTTGAACCAGTCAGGATGCGCCGACGGGCGCCTTATCGAGGCTGCGGGCGGCGAACTCGATCACAGCTTTCACCTGCTCGCGATCGAGGCCGTCGTATCACCGAGGTTGGCCATGGCTCGCTCCTTGTGATCAGCATAACGCCGGGCGCCCAAAAGGCAAAGGCCGTTTCAAGATTTCCTACGCCGGAGCTATCACTTAAATTCATGGCCGCCTGCCCTCTTCAGCGCCTTTAGAACGATCGGGTGCCACTCGCTGGGGCTGAAAGCGCGGGAAGGGTGTTGCAGCCTGAATGCTAGCGACCAGTTATCAGCATGGCCAAACTCGTAACATGCGACCTCCCGCTTCGCGTGAACGATCGATTTGGTTTCCCTTCCGTAACAGGGCGTATTTATCCCAACAGCGGAAGCCAAAGACGGCAATCAGCCGTGGACGTGGGTCCAGCCACTCCAGCACTTCACAAAATGGCTGCTCGGCGTCAAGCCACATCTGCTTCATGGGTCGAGAACCCTTCTTGATCGGTATCTGGATGAAGTTGTAGAAGGCGACGGAGTGCCAAAACGATCTAGGGTCGACTGGGTGCTTGCTGACGAACGTCTGCAATACTCTCGTGTAGAAGTTCCATTTTGCACCCTTGATCACGAGTCTCATCACGTCGCTAGTTAAGGAGGACGGCTCACGATCCTTCTCGGTGTAATGCGATTCTCCAAGGACCATCACAGGTGTACCAAATGCCGATTCGTCGCCGTATGAATCGCCGACCCACGGCGTGAATCTGACATGAGGCATTGTTTTCATCGCCAGGCTCTGAGAACACAAATTAAGATACCGCCCAAAAGGCAAAGGCTCCATTCATTTCTGAATGGAGCCTTTATTTACGCCGGCAACGACCTACGCTCCCACACACTTTCGCGTGCAGTACCATCGGCCCTGCGGGGCTTAACTTCCGTGTTCGGGATGGGAACGGGTGGATCCCCCGCGG
>Ga0335079_10000659_pt1 | contig 39451 bp, 38 predicted proteins | sample Lox_Sample_33_FD_206719 | JGI IMG/M metagenome (GOLD analysis project Ga0335079, IMG submission 206719) | Soil microbial communities from Loxahatchee National Wildlife Refuge, Florida, United States - Lox_Sample_3.3 | ecosystem: Environmental > Terrestrial > Soil > Wetlands | place: USA...
CGCCCCGGCCCTTCGTACCGTCCCCAGCCCTGCACCCACTCCACCTTATTTTTCTTGAAAAGAAATTCGATGCCCTTCGCGTGTTTCTTAACGATCTTGTCCTTTCGCTCCAGGATATTGGCCCAGTCGATTTTCAGGCCGCTTACCTCGAAGCCAAGTTCGCTGGCATTCTTGAAATGCTCATACACGTCGGCGTGGTGCAGCAGCACCTTCGTGGGAATGCATCCGACATGCAGGCAGGTTCCGCCGAGAAAGGGATCTTTCTCGACCACCACGGTCTTCAATCCCAGTTCTCCGGCGCGAATCGCCGCGACGTACCCTCCGGGGCCACTCCCGATGATCGCCACATCGTACTTTGCCACTCGAGTTCTCCCTTCCCCAGGGGCCTGGATCGGATTTTCGCCTGAAGGGGACCAGGCCGGTCAGTCCGCCTCGGAGCGGTTCTTCTTTCTGGACGGGATTGCCGTTCCCGGCGGCTGCCTGCCCTCTCTTCGGACAGAGCTATGCCGGCAAACCACGAATTTTATCAGCCGACCTCCTTTGCCCGCAACTCGGTGGCAGTAGTGGCAGTAGACCGGCTCGCTTTATATCGCGAGGAGTTTCTTGCAAGATCAGGGTTTGGCAAGTTTTCGGGCTTAAATTGGGTATCGGCCCCAGGTTTTTGACAGACTCGTTTCAGAGCGCAAATCGCGCTCTGTGTTACTTGACTGGTTAGCGCGGATGAGACGGAGCGCCCGTTCCCAGGCTCGCGGGAGCATTCGAACTGTTCCTTAGCTGAGAAATGAGTTCACGCACCGCTTGCGCTTGAGGGTCCGTCGGCTCTTGAACGAGAAAAGCTTCCAGCTCCATGACGGCGCGCTCATTCTGATGGTCTGCCGCTAAAGCCTGTCCTAGGGTAAGCAAAGACGGGGCTGCTTCTCCCTTTCCCAACTTGACTGCCAGTTCAGCCTGCTCAATGGCCTCTCCAGTCGAGTGCTGGCTGAGAAGCGCCAACGCGAGCAGGTTGTGTGCCTGCCAGGAATCTGGGGCCTCCTCCAAAGCCCTTTGTGAATACTTACGTGCCTCTTCCGGATTTTTCTCCTTCAGCAGGAGGTTCCCATAAGCAAGCAACGAGGGAACGTGGTTTGGGTCACTCCTGAGCGCTTGGTCCCATAATCTCCCGGCGCCGGCAGGATCGTTCTTTTTTTCATAGACCACGCCAAGCAGGTACGCGATGTCCGCGGAATTCGGCGCCATCTTGTGGGCTGACTCCAAGTGCTTGACTGCTTCCTCTAACAGTCCGCGCCGAATCGCGTTGTACCCTTGTTTGATTTCCTTTTGAACCTTAGGTGCAAGAACGATGCCACCCGGTCCGGCATTGCTCACTCCCAAACCGCGATCAGGTTTCAGTTTCACGATCAAAACCTGAGTCATTTTGGTTTGCGTCAGATCCGCCTGCGCTGTAGCCAATTCATACCCGTCTGCCTGGACATTCACGACGTAGGACCCACCCTTGAGGCCGGTGAAGACCGCTTGAGCCCCGATGGTAGTCTCTGAAGTCATCGGTTCCCCGGAGAAGGTACAAAGCGTGACTACAGCTGGTTTGTCCAAAAGAGAGCCGCTTTGCGTCCGAACTTGTACGGATAAACTAACTGTCATGGAGGTATTGTCGCTCGGGTTTTGCCGCGATTGTCCTCGCAGGCATGCAGGGAAAACAAGAAATAATATTGCGGGGATACACATAATCAAGTTGAGGCAGTACTTCTTCATGTGCCGTCTCCGGCCCAAAGTCCGCGTGGCATGAAGGTCAACGCGAGTTTGCGGCGCATCTAGCCCTAACGCTTAGGGCCACAAAGCAAATAAGAGTCTCACCCCCCGTCGGCCACTCGTCAATCGCAAACTTTTCCAGTGAACTTTCCCTGCTTAGAGTACCGCGCGGAACGGAAAATCAACGCCACGCCTTCATATTACTTTCGTAAATGGGATGGACTGGCTTTTTTAATGCTTGGTGCTATACTCCGCCTCAGATAAGCCTTAGTACCCCTTGCTTGACCTTTCGGGCCAGGCACGGCGGACCGGATCCAGTGGGAGGTCAACATGGATTCTTATACGCTTTCGGGGCCTGTTCTCTACCTTCTCATCGTTTGGGCAGTCGTCACCGCCGTCTTTCTGGGACTTCTCCTCTGGCGGAATCTCCTGGAAAGCCACGAGGACGATCAGTTGTTCATTGATCCGGCCGAAGAACACATGGCCAAGGAGCAGCGCCAGCTGGTGAGCAGGATCAACACGCTCTCGCGGCCGATTCTCCTGACAGGAATCCTGGCTGGTACACTGCTGGTGGTTACGGCCGGTCTCTGGCTCTATCAGGGACTGAAGAACTTCTGAGCTGCCTGCCGCCGCGGAGGTGAAACTCCCGGCGCTTCTACCGCCCCGGTTTCTGTTGGTTCGGTTCCTGTATGCCTGGGGTTGGGCCGGAAGCAGGCCTTGCTTGGGCTCTTTCGACCACGTTTGAATGATCATGTACAATCAGCCAGCGATTGTCCTTTTTAACGAGGACCAGTGTGGTTTGTCCGCGTGCGCCTTGCAGTTGTCCACTGATTACTGCTGAAAAATCCCACTGGTAGCACGCCCATGCCGTGTTCCCGTTCACCCAGATGAACGTATTGCTCCGGTCCAGCCGCACCTGCTCCATGCTGCTCCGTTCCTGCTTGTAGAGTTGTGCGTACTTTGCCCAGCCCATTACCGGCGGTTCCCAGATGCTTTTGACCACGGAAACATCATCCGAATAGAACTGATGCATACGCTCCGCGTCACCGATCTGCCAGGCGCCGAGCATCCCGGAAATCAAATAATCAATTTGCTGCTCATCCGTCATGGGAATGATGGGTGTCGACGGAGATTCCGCTGGTGGGTTGTTCTTTTTCTTCTTTTGGTTTTGGCCGCTCGCGGGAGGCGACGCAACGCATGCCAGAAGCACGGATACGCAGACGGCTGCCGCGAAAAATGCCCGATTTCCTTGCACACGGGGGACTATGGCCATACTTTTCACCTCTTGCCTATTGGATTTGCGGCCACTCGCACATGGACTCGTACCCGTACACCATACCAGCAGGAAGCCTCAGTGCACGCTTGAAGCGCCGAGCAGGTTTACAAAGAGGCGATACGCTCCGGACACTCCCTCCGTCAACTGCCGGAAGTGTTCAGCGCCACGCACTCTTTCCGGCCGATCACTCGACCGAGCATTGGTCCTTGCGAGCATACGACCCCGCCCATCGCGCAGCGAGAATAGCAAATGCTTCTCCCTTGCCCAAATGCTTCTCGAATATCCCGCTGTGCAGCGCGCTGTTAGAATGGTCTCCAGTCAATCGTGAATGTGCTTGGTTATCTTCGCGGACTCCTCATCAGGCATCGGCGTTTCGTCTGCTTACTCCCGCTAACCCTGCTGGCTTCCTTGCTCGCTTGTTGTCCTCCTTGCGTTTTCGCTTCGGACTACGCGCCAGAAGCTGCACCGATCCTGCAAAAAATCTATTCGTTTGATCTCGACGGCGCCATCTCTGAAGCGCACGGCCTGGAGCAAGCCCGTCCCGAGGATCCCCTCGGTTTCCTTCTCGAAGCCGAAGCCCTTGGCTGGAAAATCTGGTGCACCTCGGCCGAGTACAAATATGGCTTCACCGATGCGCGCCGCCGCCCCAAACTCCCTCGGGATCAGCGTTATCTCGAGCTCGCTGCGAAAGTCATTTCCCTCGCGGAAGCCCAACTCAAAAAGCAGGAAACCGCCCCAATGCATTTTTATGCGGGAATGGGTCAGGCCCTGGCTGCGCGCCTTTACGGCCTTCGCGGGGAAAATCGCAACATAGCGCGCGCGGGAGTTCGCGCACGCGAACAATTTCTCCAAGCGCTTCAGCTGGACCCGAATTTCGCCGACGCGGACTTCGGGTTGGGTCTTTACAACTACTACGTGGACACTCTCGGCACCATCGCCAAAATCCTGCGCTTCTTCATGGGCATTCCCGGAGGCAGCAAGCAGGACGGCATTCGCCAGCTTGAAATCGCCATAGCGAATGGCCAGCTCTCCCGTCAAGACGCGTCATTCTATCTCGCCCTAAACTCCATCAAATACGACCAAAACTACGACCGCGCCCTACAGCTCATCTCTCCTCTGGCGGAAGCATATCCTTCCAATCCGCTCTTCCTGCTTCTTCGTGGCGACGCTCTCGCGAAACTCGGACGCAATCCGCAGGCGATCGCTTCCTACCGGGCTGCAGAGGCCGTTCCCGTCCGCGACCCAGAGTGTGCGGCCCGGGTTCAAGCTTTGGCTCGCGCGTCTCTCGAAGCTCTCAACTCCTCTCCTTCTCCGCCCGATTCCACGGTTCCTCCTCATTGACCTCCCACCCCGTTGGATGGAATGATTAGGGAGTTCAACAACAGAGGTGATCAGTCGGGGGGTGTGGCAAGTCGGTCTCGCGCAGGGGTCTCCTCGCGTGGGTCAACGCTCCACGGTGATTGTGCATCCTAATCTCGTCGCCGGTTCGGCATGGCTGCGGCACTGCCGTTTGCCAGGGCTTGGAAGGGGAGTCTTCATGAAGCGGGTTTGGGCAGTTTGCTTGGGCAGTCTTGCGGCTATCATCTTCGTTTCTGGCTGCAATGATTATGGGAATACGTTTCAGAACAACACCGGCGCCGTGATCACCACGCTGTCGCCTTCCACCGTTGCCGCAGGGAGCCCGGACTTTACTCTCACCGTCCAGGGAGGTGGGTTCGTCACCAAGACCGTGGTCCAATGGAATGGCAAAACCATCGCTTCCACAGTGGTAACCGACAGTTCTGGCAACATCCTCTACATGACCGCCACTGTTCCTGCTGCACTCGTTGCGCAGCCTGGAAGCGCCATCGTCAATACGCTGAATCCTCACTCAGGCTCCACGGACAACGGCCTCTCGAACAGCGTCGCTTTCATCATCAATCCTCCGCCCAATCCTGTCCCAGTCGTCTCTTCCATCTCACCCACGATTACTGCTCCGGGTAGCGCCTCCCTCACTCTCATGATCAACGGATCCAATTTCCTTCCCACTTCCGATCCCACCGGAGGATCCCTCGTCTATTGGAATTTTGGCCCGTCGCAATACACGTTCACTCCGGACAGCATCACTTCTTCGCTGATCCAGGTCACTGTGGACAGCAGCTATCTTCAGACCGAAGGCTGCGCGATTGTCTCCGTCTACAACAAGCCTTCTCCAGATCAGCAGGGCACCACGGTTTCCAATCCGCCGGGCGGCGGAGGTGGCACCAGCGCCAACGCTCCTACGTTCACGATATCCACGAATCCGGACTTCTGTACTCCGAGCGCACAAGCCGGCCGCGCAAGGCGAACCCTCGCAGCCAAAGCGCACGCTCTTGGTATTCCCGCTGCGTTGTTTCCCTCTATCCTGGATCCCCGCGCGCGGAACGCAACTTTTCTTCCACGCTGAGCGGAATTCAAGTCCGCGTTCCTTACGACTGGCCGCACAGGGCGGTCAAGCGCGCTCGGGCGCTCGCTTCATTTCTCTTCTCAATGAAAACGGATTCTGATTTTTTACGGTTGTTGCGGAGGAGCGGGATCGGAGTCGGCCGGTTCGGGCCTCTCAATCCTCACAATGGAGATCTTGGTGGTGCCGCCCGTCATTTCCGATAGCACTACGACTCTGGTGTGCCCGTTTTTTGTTGCACCGAAGGCAATATCGCTGTCCTGCACTCCCGCCGCCATCAAAATTTCCGTCCGCGGCGTTTCCGCATCGTGGCGCTCAAATCCTTGCGGCAAATGATCCTGATACCATTTATCAATGAAGTCCCTGGAATCGTCCGATTCATAGGTCACTCGCGCAATGCCGTTTTCCGCGTCTTTGGCGGCTTGGACCGCCGCATCGTCGTCCGGCACCACCAGGGAAGCGTGCGGATACATCGGCACTGCGGGCCCGACTTCCCTTTCCCTCTCGAGCCGGTACGTTCCTTGCTTCGTCTGTACGGTCGTGGAACCCAGCGAAGCGCGAATCCCGTAGGAACGCACAACGCGGCCCGCCAGGAAGAGTCCCCCCACTAAGAGGACTGCCATCCCGGCAAAAAGCGCCGCGGTCATCCACATCAGGGATTTCGAGGAAGAGGAACCGCCCGAAACCGATCCTTCGGCCATCACCAGACTCCCGGATGGGTGCTCACGCACACCCATGCCTCTCCCGTTAGCTTCGCATAGCTGGCCTCGCGAATTCCCTCAATGCAAGCCCGCTGTGCTGAAAGCGTCCCTGTTCTTCCGGTCAGGATTCCGAAAACATGACCGCCGGTCACGATTGTGCGAGGCCGTGGGGATTTAGCCTGTTCGCAGAGTGTCGAGTGTGAATCGCGTCTAAGTCACAGAAACAAAAGGATGTTGCGCTAGTTTGAGCACCTTTTTTCTACCACTGTAACAGCCGCTCGGGATCCTCCACGAGCACGACTTCATATTTTTCCAGCATGGGCATCAGGATGTTCTCCAGTTCGCGCTTCCAGAGTTCTCCCTCATAAAATTTTGCTTTCATTGGCTCCCGGGAAGCCAGGTCCGGAAATCCTCGCATAAAAAAGAATGTGTCGGGATCTTCGACGGAGAGAAACGGGCCGAGAATTTTCATTCCGATTTCGTCGTGCGCTGGAATTGATTTCGAGCGGAATATCTCCAGGAACGCGGCGCGCATCCCCGGCTTCGTTTTGTAGGTGCGCATCTCGATGATCAATCTTGCGCCTCGTAATCCCTATTTCCCAATCCCTTCATCAATTAAATCGCACCTTCACATCCGGTCTTTTCTCCAGATGCACCGAATCAATGAACCGCACCTGCCGCTCGTCCTGCGTCATGATCATCGAATGCGTGCGGATTCCTTCTCCGAAAAACCGCACTCCTCGCAATAAATTTCCGTCCGTCACGCCCGTGCATGCAAAGATCATCCGTTTCCCGGGAGCCAGATCCTCCGTATCGTAAATCCGCTTGGGATCGTTCACGCCCATCTTGGCCAGCCGCTCGGCGTGTTCCGGTTTCGCAATCATCAGCCTAGCCAGAATCTGCCCGTTCAGACAGCGCAGCGCCGCCGCCGTCAATACGCCCTCCGGCGCTCCGCCGATTCCCATCACCGCGTGCACGCCCGTCCCCACCACGGCCGCCGAAATTCCCGCGGACAAATCTCCGTCCCCGATCAGCTTAATTCGCGCGCCTGCGTTTCGGATGTCTCCGATCAGTTTCTCGTGCCGCGGCCGGTCCAGCACGATCACCACCAGGTCTTCCACGTCCCGGTCCAGCCTCTTGGCCATGGCCTTCAAATTGTCCGCCACCGGCGCTTCCAGCTCCACCGCGCCTTTGCATGCCGGGCCCACGACGATCTTTTCCATGTACAGATCCGGCGCGTGCAGAAGCCCCCCGCGCTCGCTCGCCGCCAGGACCGTGATCGCGTTCGCCGCTCCCGTCGCGCACAGATTCGTTCCTTCAAGCGGATCCACGGCGATATCCACAGCTGGAAAGTTCGCGTTTGGCGCGTGCGTCGCTAGACCCACCTTTTCGCCAATGAACAGCATCGGCGCTTCGTCACGTTCGCCTTCGCCGATGACGATAGTTCCGTCCATCTGCAGCGAATCCATCGTTTTGCGCATGGCTTCCACGGCCACTTCGTCCGCCTTGTGGCGGTCGCCGTACCCCATCGTCCTCGCGGCGGCAATCGCCGCGTTCTCCACCACCCGCAAAAATTCCAGGCTCAGTTGTGCTTCCATCGTTCTCTCTCCGTCATTCTCGGGCCTGTTCTGGGAGCGGCTGCCCGCCGTTATCTTTAAAGGCAGGTCCGCGGCTCATCGGATCAGGCAACTTCCGCTCATCCTATTCCACATGGCCCTCACACGTCGAGTTGTTCAGGTACTTTTCCTCACTTGACTCTTTTTTCCCATTGGAGTATTCATTCGGTAATCAATACCCTCCAGATTCAGTCTCGACGAGGCGAATTCATGCGCAAATTCAAATGTCCCTTGATCGCTCTTGGTGTTCTGGCTCTTTCAGCCTTTGGCGTTTCAGCACCAGGCGCGAGTGCTCAATCTTGCAGTGGTCCCGGCACGAAACGTTGGACGATCAAAACCAGCCTTCCTCCCAATCCCAATGTGGACAACCCCAAAGCCATCGCCCTCCCCGATCTTCTTGCGCTGGCGCCTGCCAAAGGTGTTACCAACAATGACGCCGACTTCGAGATGGCTCGCATCCCCGCATTCCCAAATTCCCTCAACGTCAAGGAAGGCGATATTGTCCGGACCACCGGTTGGCTCTACCTCGTCGCCACGGAAGCCGATTGCGACTATCACATCCAGATCAGCACCAAGCCGCGCACCACGACGGACAAGCCCACACCCGATGACGATTGCATGGTCGTTGAAGCTCCCAAGCCCGATTTCGTGGACGACGCAGACCTGAAGCAGCGCACCGATACCGTCCGCAATTACATCAAAACGAAAATGCTCCGCAACAAGGAGCCTTCAACGCGGGGCTCTGTCATGATCCATGCCGTATGCGTTCGCGTTTCCGGCCAGCTCTTCTATGACGACTCCCACCTCAAAACCAATGGCGATGTCGAGCCGCGCGGGAAAAAGGGCCTGCTCTCTCACACTCTCTGGGAACTCCACCCCATCACCGATTTCAAAATTATTCCTTCTTCTTCTTGTCCCTCTTGACCTCACATCACTTCAGGAGCATATCTTGTCTCAATAAACCGCCATGAGTTCCGGCTCCGCCAAAGTCGCAATTGCATTTTCCCTTTCCCTGCTTCTCGCCGCGTTTTGCGCCTTGGCGTTCGGCTCCGGAAAGGAGCCTGCCCCGCGCTTCAACGCCCGCACCACCGACGGCGAATCCTTCAACAACACCTCCATCAAGGGCAAAGTCGTGCTCCTCGACTTCTGGACCACCTGGTGTAAATACTGCGCAGACGAAGCTCCCTTCGTGGACAAGATCAATCACGACTTCGCCGATAAAGGCCTGCTTGTCCTCGCTATTGATGTCGGCGAATCCAAGAAAACCGTCAAGAAATACCTCGAAGCTCACCCCCGAACCTGCAAGATCGTTCTCATGGACGACACCAATCTCGCTGCCATGTATCAGGCCAATGTGTATCCCATCTATGTCGTGATTGATCGCGATGGAAACATCGCTGGTACCCAGCGTGGCGCCGCTGGGGAAAACGCTCTTCGCCGTCTCCTCGCCCGCGCCGGCTTCGATATCCCCATGGACTCCGACGATTCGGATGAATAGTCCTTCCGCCTGGGATTGACCTGCAAGCAATTGACCGCTTTGTGCAAGAGGGCTAACATCCGCCCCCAATGACGCTAGGAGGAGGTGCCTATGTCATTCAAAGGCAAAAAGGCCCTGGTCACCGGAAGCTCTCGTGGCATTGGACGTGGGATCGCGCTCAAGCTTGCCAAAGAAGGCGCGCAGGTCGCGGTTCACTATTACCAGAACGCCGATGCCGCCAAATCAACTCTCCACAAAATTCGTGAACTTGGTTCAGAGGGGTTTTTAGTGCAAGCCGATGTATGCCATGCCGAGGAAGTGCGCCGGATTTTCCAGCAGGTTCGTTCGGAGTTCGGCAACCTGGATATTTTCGTCAGCAATGCGCGCCCCGAAGCGCCCACGTTCTACGAAGCCGCGATGGAAATCACTCTCGATAAGTGGGACACCGCGGTGGATTCGCAGGCGAAAGCGTTTCTCGTCGCCGTGCGCGAAGCCGCGCCATTGATGTCCACAGGCGGCAGGATTGTCGCGATTACATTTGCTCCCGGTGGACGCTTTGGTAGTTGGCAGCCTTGGGTCGCCATGGGCGCTGCAAAAGCAGCCATGGAAGCGCTGGCGCGCTACTTCGCTGTGGCTCTTGCCAGCCGCGGCATCACCGTGAACACCATCAGTCCTGGTTGGGTAGAGGACAGTGTCCTGAACAGCCTGCCGGACGTTTTCCAAACTGGCGTGCGTGAATGGCAGGAGCGTGGGTGGACTCCCATGGGCCGTTTGGGAAAGCCCGCGGATATCGCCAACGCGGTCGCCTTGATTTGTTCTGAGGAAGCAAGTTGGATCACCGGCCAGCTGATTGACGTGGACGGCGGGGCATCCCTCGTGGACGCTCATCTTCCCCTGGAATTTCAGGGCATCCCACAACCTGCGAAAGCACAATCCGCTTAATTGAGTCCTGCGAACGCGATTCGTTCTCGCTGCGAAGGGTCGGGACTCAGGCCCGGCTTCGCCGCCACGTTCAACTGCAAAGAGCCGGCTACTGGTTCTCGCCGTTCGCCTCCAGCCCGCGGTACTTCAGCATCGGCCCAATTTCCGGGTCCTTGCCGTAGAACGCCCGGAACATCGTGCCGTAATCCTCCGTATGCCCGCGCGACAGGATCAGGTCGCGGAACCGCTGCCCGTTCTCCCGCGTCATTCCCCCGTGTTCTGTGAACCACTCATACGCGTCGTCATCCAGCATTTCCGTCCACAGATACGCGTAGTAACCGGCCGCGTACCCATTGCTCCAAATGTGCAGAAAATAGCTCGAACGGTAACGCGGCGGCACATCCGGTAGATCGAGCTGCGTTCTCTTCAGCGCTTCCTTCTCGAACTCATCCACATTCTCCTTCGGCGCGCTTGCCGGAAGCGTGTGCCACTGCATGTCGAGTTGCGCTGCCGCCAGAAGTTCCGTCAGCCGGTAGCCCTGGTTGAATTTGGCGGCCTTTTTGATCTTTTCCACCAGCTCTTCCGGCATCGGCTTTCCGGTATGGTAGTTGATCGCGTAGTTCTTCAGGATCTCTGGATACAGCGCCCAGTGCTCGTTGAACTGCGACGGAAATTCCACGAAATCGCGCGCCACATTTGTGCCGGACAACGTCGGATACTCCTGATCGGCAAAGAATCCATGCAACGCGTGCCCGAACTCATGGAACATCGTCGTCACATCCTCAAAGGTCAACAACGCCGGTTCTCCCGGCGCCGGTTTGGTGAAGTTCGCCACGTTGTAAATCACCGGTTTCGTTCCCAGCAACTTGGACTGGAGCACCAGGTTGTCCATCCAAGCCCCGCCGGATTTGTTGTCCCTCTTGAAGTAGTCGAAATACATCAGCCCCAGTGGCGACCCGTCCTTGTCGAACACTTCAAACACCCTCACATCCGGTTGGTACACCGGAATGTCCTTGCGTTCCTTGAACGTCAGCCCGTAAAGCTGGTTCGCGGCGTAGAACACTCCTCTCTCCAGTACCGTGTTTAATTCGAAATAGGGCTTGATCTCGTTTTCGTCCAGGTCGTACTTCGTCTTGCGCACCTGCTCCGCGTAGAGGTTCCAGTCCCATGGCTCGAGCGTGAATTTCTCGCCGTCCTGCCGAATCACTTCCTGAATCGTGTTCCCTTCCTCTCGAGCCTTGGCCGTCGCCGCCGGTACCAGCTTGCCCAGGAAAGATTCCACGGCCGCGGGGTTCTTCGCCATCTGGTCTTCCAGCACGTACGCGGCATAGTTGGGATAGCCCAGCAGAGCCGCTTTTTCCGCGCGCAGCTTGGCGATCGTGGCGATGGTGTCCCGCGTATCGTTGGCGTCGCCTTTTTCCGCGCGTGTCCATGAATGCTCGAACAAATCCTTGCGCACCGCCCGGTCCTTCAGCGACTGCAGCGATGGTTGTTGCGTGGTGTTCTGAAGAGGAATCACCCACTTGCCCTTCATCCCGCGGCTTTCCGCCGCTTGCGCGTCCGCGGCGATGGTGCCATCGCTCAACCCCGCCAACTCGGACTTTTCATCCACCACCATGGCAGCAGTCTTCGTTGCCGCAAGCAGCTTGATCTGGAACGCGCTCTCCAGTGTCGAGAGTTGTTTGTTGATTTCCCGAAGTTTGGCTTTCTCCGCGTCCGGCAGCCTGGCGCCTGCGTGCACGAAGTCGTGGTAATAGACTTCCACCAGCTTGAGCGCTTCCGGACTCAGCTCCAGCTCGTCTCGCTCGTTGTAGATCTTCTTCACCCGCTCATAAAGTTTGGCGTTCAGGTAGATGGCGTCATGACGCGCCGCAAGCCGCGGCGCTTCGTATTGATCCACTTTCTGGAGCGTCTCGTCGGTGTTGGCCCCGTTCAGGGCATTAAACGCCAGTTGCGCGCGCGTTAGTAGTTGTCCGGATTTCTCCATGGCCACAATCGTGTTTTCAAACGTGGCTGGTTCGGGATTGTTCGCAATCTTCTCAATCTCTGCGAGTTCCTGTTTGATTCCTTCGTCAATCGCCGGTTGGAAATCGCCGTCCTTGATGCGGTCGAATGGGGGCGCCTGGAATGGCAGCGTGCTCGGCTCGAAGAACGGGTTTTTCTGTTCGGCTTTCTCCTGCGCCGCGGATGCCAGGCCCATCGGCTCGACAACCGCCGTGCTCAGGCGCGACACTTGTTCTGCTCGTTTATTTCCTTTCGTCGCCGCCAACGTTCCCGTTTCCTCCATCACGCTCGGAATTGCCATTCCCGCCAAAACGAAAATAATCAATCCAGCTCGCCGAATGTTCCTCATGTTTTCACCATTTCCAGGTTTCACCGTTTGTACTTGCAATCCCTGAGTAAGAAGAGCTGTTTCACCGCTCCGTTGGGCCCATCTGAGGAAGAATGACATTGATCAGGTTCGGATCCGTGAATTCCGTCATGTCGCCCGGCTGTCTGCCCGCCACGGGCAGTAGCCGCGCAGTCAAAGGCTTCTTCCATTTCACCGCCAGGCTCGCCATGTCGCCAATCATCAAATCCAGTTGCTCCTCGGTCACGTCGCCGGGCAGAGGCACCGTGTCGAGACCGGTAGCGCACACAGCCGAATAGGCGAGCAACGCATCCACCGCCACGCGCCCTTCGTTCCATCGCTGCGCCAGCCGCGTATCTTCCAGAATCGGCAGCATCAGCCCGGAATATCCCGTCTGCTGCACAGCGATGCTTTTGATCGCCGCCGTAACCGTTGCCGCCGCCGTCAGCGTTCCGCTGCTGCCAAACGGCTGCTGCGTCAGGTTCTCCATCGCCGCGCCGATGGAGACATTCCCCGCTGGCGCCGGCGAAAGATCAATTCCCGCGTAGCGCCATCCTGTTTCCAAGTCCACGCGCTGCGCATGATGCTGTATGTCCAAGGCCGCAGCGCCCAGCATGTCCACCAGTCGCTGCCGCGCCGTTGCCAGATCTGGCGCATCCTTAAACGCGGCCGCCACCACGTTCGCCGATTCCAGTCCCACCGCAAACTGGTGCCCAAAGCCAACATTGTACGCTGCCGGAAAAAATGGTCCCAAAGGTTGCACCATAGCCATCGCGGCAAAACGAAAATTGCCTTCACTGTGCTCCGTATTCTCCAGCCTCTTCATCACGCGCGCCGCTGCGCCCACTGCCGGCCAGTGCACGCCATCCTCATCGGCCACCGCAACTGTTCCGTTGGTCATCTTCGTGTTGGCCAGAATTTCCCCCAGTACGTCGGCGTCCGCCGCGGTGCTCTCTTTGTTAAGCATCGCCGGACCGATCGCCAGAATGAATCCCTCATGTGTGGCAATCGCATCCAGTCCTCGGAAAAATGAAATTTCCTCTTTGGCCGTCATGCCCTTCGTATATTCAGGAAAAGGCTGGGTTGCGATCCGGATCGTTTCCACCGGATAGCCGCGCGATTCGAGAATCGTCCGCGCTCGTTTGAGCATCGTCACCGCATCCGCGATTTGCTTTTGGTATTGCGTCCGGTCCAGCGTGACGAACGCCGTCACCGCCCGGATCTTCGGCTTCACGGCAGCAGGTCCTTGTGCACACGAAGGATTCGCTGCGCAACTGAGCAGGAGAGCTAGTCCGATAAGCATGACGGAAGGGCGATGAACCATGGAGATTCTCCCGCTGGGATACAGCCCGCCGGGCTGCCCTCTCAGCTTACAGGATTTGGCGTCTCTCAGTATAAATTGCGAAGGAGCGGACAGAAGAGCTATACGAACGCGGAAATCCCGGTGATCTTCTCGCCGATCACCAGCTTATGAATGTCGTTCGTGCCTTCGTAGGTGAACACGCTCTCGAGATTGTTCATGTGTCGCATGATGCAGTAATCGTCCACGATTCCGTTCGCGCCCAGGATGTCGCGTGCCTTTCGCGCCGTCTCCAGAGCGATGCCCACGTTGTTCATCTTCAGCATGGATATGTGCGAAGCATTCACTTTGCCCGCATCCTTCAACCGTCCGACGTGCAGCGCCAGTAACTGGCCTTTCACGATTTCCGTGATCATCCACGCCAGCTTTTCCTGCACCAGCTGATGGGAAGCGATCGGCTTGTTCGCAAATTGCTTTCGCGTTTTTGCGTATTGCAGCGCCGTGTCGTAACACGCCATCGCCGCGCCCAGGCCGCCCCATCCGATTCCGTAACGCGCCTGGTCTAAGCAGCTCAGGGGGCCGCGCAATCCAGTCACTCCCGGCAGCAAGTTCTCTTCGGGAATTTCGCAATCCGTCATCGAGAGTCCGCTGGTCACGGATGCGCGCAGCGACCATTTTCCATGCACATCCCAGGCCTTGAATCCCGGCGCCCCTTTCTCAACTAAAAATCCCCGCACCTTCTCGTCTTCGCATTTCGCCCACACCACCGCGATGTCCGCGAGCGACCCGTTGGTGATCCACATCTTCTCGCCGTTCATTATGTATTTCGCGCCCTTCTTCACCGCTCGCGTCAGCATTCCTCCCGGATTCGAGCCGAACTGCGGCTCCGTCAGCCCAAAACACCCCACCGCTTTTCCCTGCTGCAGCGGCGGCAGCCACTTTTTCTTCTGCTCTTCGCTCCCAAACGTATAGATGGGATACATCACCAGCGCGCTTTGCACGGAAACGAAGCTGCGCAAACCGGAATCGCCGCGCTCCAGTTCCTGCATCACCAGTCCGTAGGCCACGTTGGACATTTCCGCGCAACCGTATCCTCGCAAATTCGCTCCAAAAAATCCCAGCTCTCCAAGCTGCGGCACCACATGCATGGGGAAAGTCGCTTCGCGGCTGTGTTTTTCGATGATGGGAATAATTTCGTTTTCCACGAATTCACGCGAGGTTTGCCGGACGAGTTTTTCTTCGTCGTTCAGTTGCGAATCGAAATCAATGTAGTCCACTCCGCCGAACTTCCCCATGCCTCGCTCCTTGTTCCCGCCAGCTGCGCGTTGGCCGGCTAATGCTTCGTCTTCGCGTGTGATGTGTTTCGGAAGGCTCAGCAGAACTGCGGATGCAACTGCGGTCCTTAATTCTAGCAAGCCGCTTCCAGCCCCGGCAACCATGCGAACGTTCGACCGCGGCTTGACGAGGTGCGCGGATCGCGGCGAGAATTTTCGCCGGTAGGAAATTCTCTGATCGAGGTCACGTGGCCAAATCCCGCGGAAAGTCTATTGCATTCTCGCCCAAAATCCTGATCTTCGATGTGGATGGTGTTCTCGTTGACGTTCGTGGCACATACTGGCGTTCCGCTCTCGACACGATGAAATTTCTTACTGGAAAGCGTCCAACCTACCGCGAATTGCACAAGTGGAAGAGCAAGCCGGGAAATAACGACGATTGGGCGATGGTTTCAAACTGGGCGACTTCGCTGGGTTTTCCCACTACGTACGAACAGGCGCGCGACGCGTTTGCGAAATTCTACTGGGGCACGGATGCCCGTCCGGGCAACGTGCTCAACGAAAAATTGCTGATCACGCCGAGGCAGATCGAACGCTGGGCGCGGCGGTTCGAACTGGATCTTTTTACGGGACGCACGAGGCAAGAATTCAACTACACGTTTGAACGCTGGAAGGCAACGCGATTTTTTCGCTCCATCGTCACCATGGACGACGTCGAAATTAAGAAGCCCCACCCGGAAGGCCTCTTCAAGATTCTCAAAGGGCGCGATCCGGCTTCGGCCCTTTACGTCGGGGACAATATTGACGATGCGCTTGCCGCGCGCGATGCGGGAGTCCTTTTCATCGGCATCCTCCTTCCCGGAGAACACGGTTACCGCGCCCGCGCCGCATACTTTCGCCAGCTCGGCGCCGCCACGCTGCTGCCCCGGATCACTTACCTGTCCGCCGTACTGTCACATCCGAAATGACTGGGAATTCGTTCGAGTTACCCGGCAGTCCTTTTCTTCGCCTAGGCAAGGCATGACTACGCGCAGTATCTGAATCGTTGCAAAATTTACTGTCTAGCTTGAAGCATCCTATGGGCGGCCCCGCGAAGGCTCAATGTCTCTTGCCTTTGCACGCTGGATGAGCTAAACAAATGCGGGCTTCCCAGCTCCGCCGATTCTTCGACTTGGGAATAAGAAATGAAATGGAAAACGAGAAGTGCTCTCGCGGTGTTTTCGTTTGTCCTGTTGTGTGGAGGCTGTTCTCAGGGATCGCGTACCATGCTCACGTTGTCTCCGGGATCGGTAGTCCTGTTTTCAGGCCAGACAGCGAAGTTGACGGCGACCGACAGCCGCGGGCCTGCCGACGTTGTCTGGAGCGTCAACGGCGTGGCGAACGGCAATTAAACCGTAGGCACGATTGACGGAGGCGGGAATTTTGAAGCCCCGAGCGTCACTGAAAATACCAGCGTCACGATTACCGCTTCCAGCCAGCAGGATCCTTCGATTTCTGCTTCTGCGATGGCGGTCATCGTGCCCACGGGTCAGGTTACCTCAACACAGAATCTTCAGGTCGCCCAATACACCCTGACGCCGCCGGTGGGAACCAACGTCTTCATCCAGTTCAGCCAGGACATGAGCTATGGAATGAAAACTTCAACACAGCCGGCTCCCACCACGGCAACCCCGCTGAGCATTTACGTGGCAGGAATGCTCCCCTCGACGGAATACCACATGCGCGGAGTATTAGTGCTGAGCGACGGTTCAATGGTTTACGACGACGATCATACGTTTACGACTGGCGCCATTCCGGCAAATCAAATACCGGTGGTAACTACGACCACTACACCGGGGCTCACGCCCCAACCGGGAGTTGAAATGCTGGACTTGATCGGCGGAACGACGGCGAGGTTTGTTGCCGCAACAAATCTCTCCGGGCAGATGATCTGGTCCTACCCGTTTACGGCCACGACCAGCGATGTCGTTCAGCCCGTCAGAGTGCTTCCCAATGGGAATTTTCTGGTGGTAATCTCGCCCACCAGCACAGCGCCCACAGATACGACTCCACCCGTGGCAGGCACAATTGACGTGATTCGCGAGATTGATCTCGCCGGAAACGTGATTCACGAGGTGACGCTCGATTCCGTGAATGCAGCGCTGGCAACGATGGGGAGCAACCTCACACTTGGGGTCTTCCATCACGATTCGCTGGTTCTGCCCAATGGGCACTGGATCGTGCTTAGCAATATGGTTAAAGCTTGCGCGGACGTGCCGGGTTGCACTGGAACGACCAGTGTTCTCGGCGATGTGCTCGTCGATCTGGCTCCTCAATCGGATGGGACGTTTCAGCCTGTATGGACCTGGTCCACATTTGACCACCTTGATATAGCGCGTGCTCCCTGGGGGCTGCCCGATTGGACGCACTGCAACGCCATTCTATATTCGTCGGACGATGGGAATCTGCTGCTCTCCAGCCGCCACCAAAATTGGATCATGAAGATTGACTACGAAAATGGAGCGGGTTCGGGAAAGATCCTTTGGCGGCTTGGGTACCAGGGAGATTTTACTCTGGTAGGCGGGACGGACCCTACGGATTGGTTCTATGCTCAGCACCTGCCCTCTTTCACGACCTCGAACACGACAGGCAAGTTTGGCCTTGGCGTGATGGACAACGGCAATTCCCGTAAATTTGCCAGCGGAGTCACGTGCGGCACCGCTGGAGAACCACCGTGCGGATATAGCGCGGCCCGGGTGTTTCAAGTGGATGAAAGCGCGATGACGGCAACTCTGACCTTCACTTATCTTCCGGGAGAGTTTTCCATTTGGGGAGGAAACGTCGAACAACTTGCAAACGGCAATATCGAGGCGGACTTCAACGCGGGCTCGCCGACGGGGCATTCGGACATCTTTGAGGTTACCCAAGACGGCAGCCAGCAAGTTGTTTGGCACATGCAGACCTCCGCGCAAAATGCTTACCGCGGATATCGCATTCCCAGTCTGTATCCCGGGGTGCAGTGGTGAGCCATCTCGGAAACGAAGATTCTCGATGGTGGGGACTGAGTCCCGGAAGCATTACAGGGGCGGATAGCGCTTGGAGTAGAAATCGAGTTCCTGAGCAGCGGCACGATCCAGGATTTTCCATTCGGGATAGGCGCCAAGATCGTCCGCAACGCCTTCTATGATCTCCTTCAATTCGAGGGGCGCGAGCCATTTGCGAGGGATCGCTTCCTCTCCCCGGATTGCGCCCAGCATGTTTCCCGTCATGGAGCCAGTGGAGTCGCTGTCGCCACTGTGATTTACAGCCAGCAGGAGTGCGTCTGAAAACTCTTCTGCCGTAAGCGCGCAGTAGAGGCTGATCGCCAGCGCCTCATCCGCGACTAACCCCTTGCCCATTTCGCGAAGCGCGGATTGCTCGCGCGGCCGGGCGTGAGCGAGTTTCTCCGCCCGTTCGATCGCCGTAAGAGTCTCCTTGTGAGAAGGATGTTGTTTCAATTCTTCCTTTGCCGCCTTGACAGAATCGGGCAGCGAGTTCTCCGACACCAGCAAAGCGATGATGACGGCAAAGACGCCCGCCGGGAGACAGCCGGTCGGATGTCCGTGGGTGATGGAGGCCAGATCCGTCGCTGTGTTGAAAATCTGCGAAATGATCTGGGTGCGGTCGCGGCCGCGAATCAGTTCATGGGCGAAGTACAGGCCTATAGGAGCCGAGCGCATGACGCCGCCACAGCCTTTGCTGTCGTTCGCTGCGCGCGAATTCCTGCCGCGCAATGACTGCAACGCCGAAAGGCAGGTGGTTCCGGGCGCCCTGCGGCTGAACAGTTTGCGCTGCTGGAGAAGCCAGCTGGGTTTGTCCCTCGAAACGTCGGGACGGCCGGCATTTTCCTGTGTGGCCAGCCACCTTAGATAGGAAGTGGAAGCGGCGCGGAAAAAATCCGGATCATGGCCGGTATGTGCGTAGGTGATGCGGGCGGAAAGCATGCCTTCCGCCGTGAACAAGGTCATCTGCGTGTCATCGGTGATCGCGCCGATCTTTCCATAAGCAGTGGCGTAATCACGAATGCCTTCCTTGCCGTAGATCCGTTCAATCTCTTCAAGGTGCAGGGATTCGATCGGAGCGCCGAGAGCGTCGCCGACAGCGCCGCCCAGGAGACAACCCCGGAACAGGGTCCGCAGTTTCGGATTGGAACTTACCCTTGGTAGGGTCGTCATCGGCACCCCGGCCCTTGATTCTGGAAGAGACAGCATAGCGCGAATCGCCCCACTTTCAGCGAGCATAAGGCTGATTCCTCGAGGAGTAGTGCACGAAATTGCGTTTCGTTTCGGGAGAAATCCATAGCCGGGAACTTTATCGAAAGGAGGGGGGAAGCACCAGAGGGGTAATTATGCTCCATCCGGTTCGCGGTTTGAATTACCTGATTCAATTTGGTGGCTGTCTCGCGTTATCTTTTGGGTCTGCGTGGGCGCAAGCGCCCGCCGGGCCTTTGCAATCAGCCCAGGCTCCGAGCGCAGCGCAAACAACTCCCAACGTGCAGAAACCAAAAGATTTGAAGCCCACGAAGAATTTGGTGGGTTCGTGGGTATTCAATCAGGATGAGAGCGACGATCCGCGCTCGATCATGCGAGCAGACCGTGGAACCGGCGGTGGAGGTAGCCAATCGGGCGGAGGCATGGGTGGCGGATATCCTGGCGGAGGGGGAGGCTGGGGAGGTCGGCGAGGCGGCGGAGGAATGCGGGGCGGCCAGAACGATTCCGACCGGCAGAAAATGCGAGACTTACTGCGTCCCGCTCAATCCCTGGCCATCGTCAAGAAAGACGGCGAAATTGATGTGAACGACGACCAAAACCGCAAAAGCGAGTTCTACACGGACGGAAGGAAAATCGAGAAGTCCAAAGATCCCGATAACCAGCCGTTTGCCGCAAAGTGGGAGGATTACCGGCTGGTTGCGGAGGAAAAGGGCCCCCACGGCAATAAAATCGAACGTTCACTCGAGATTTCTCCCAGCACCGGGCAACTCTATGAAACGCTACAATTCACAATGGGCCGGGAAAACCGCCAAGTCACGTTACGATACGTTTACGACCCGGCAGGAACCGGCCAGACGCCCGGGGCGGCCCAGCAATAGGCCCGAAACAAAGCGGAAAAGGTAGATCTGAGCGTGCGGAGAACTGTTTTCGCTTTCGTCCCCTCGCGTTGACGAAAATCGCCCTGAATGTTATAAAAACTTGTTTCGGATAGGCAGCTCTAAGCCCACCGTGCGCTCCACCGGGTCGAGGCATGGCGCGGCTGCCAACCAGTCAGGAACAGGCGACACAATCTTAGATGGATTCGATCGTTCACCAACTCGGCGAACTCTTCCTCGGCGCTACGCCCACAGCCCTGCTCGTTCTAATTTTTTACTTTATCTTCCGCACGATTTTCTTCAAGCCCCTCCTTGCGGTGATGGCCGAGCGCGAAGCGCGCACGGCAGGCGCGCAGAAAGAAGCGGAAGCCGCCCAGGCCGCTGCCGCGGAGAAGGTGCAAAAATATCAGGATGCGCTGAAGGATGCGCGCGCCCGTGTTTATGCGGAACAGGAAGCGGCCCGAAAAGTGGTGCTCGATGAGCGCGCCGCCCTCCTGAAAGACGCGCGAGCCAAAGCCGCGGGCGAAGTGGACACGGCGAAAACCCGCATTGAGGCCGATCTTGCAGCGGCAAGGCGGCAGATTGAAACTGCGGTCGGTCAACTGGCCTCCGAGATTGTTCGGCGAGTTCTCCAGCCCAAGTCCGGGCCGTCCTCACCTGCAAGAGAGGCGCGATGAGCGGGCGATTGCGCAGCACGCATTATGTTGGTGTGCTCGTCGGGTTGTTCACCCTCGCGCCGTTCGCAGCTGCCGCGGAGGAAGGATCGGCGTATCCCTCGGACGCGAGCGGTGGGATTTTTCTGTGGATCAATTTTGCCATTCTGGCAGGCGCTATCGTGTGGCTCGTCCGCAACTACGGACGGCCTTTTTTCCGGAGCAATGCGGAAAGGATCGGTTCGGCGATCACCAAGGCTGCCGCGATCAAGGCGCATGCAGAAGCGAGACTTCGAGAAGCCGAGGCCAAGCTCGCGCGGTTGGAAGAGGAAGTCGCCGAGCTGCGCGCCGAAGCGCAACGCGAGGCCGCAGCTGAAGCGGAGCGACTCCGCGAACTGGCGCGTAGCGACGTCGGGAAGATCGCACATGCCGCCCAGGAAGAAATTGCGGCTGCGGAACGCGCCGCGCGGCTGGAATTGAAGGCGATTGCGGCGAAACTGGCCGTGGATGGAGCTGAATCGCTGCTTGCCAAGCAACTGACGCCGCAAACCCAGGGCGCGCTTTTTGCGGACTTCCTTGATGCCCTGCCCGGGAGGCCGAATTGAAATCCGCCGGCCTGCAATACGCCAACGCGCTGGCCGACATTGCCCTTGAACAGGGCTCGGCTGCCGCGGCGGGAAAGCAACTGAACGATTTTGTGGCCGCCTATCTGCTCTCGGCCGAACTGCGAAATGTTCTGGCGAGTCCCGCGGTGCGGCGCGAGGAAAAGCATTCGGTGACGGAGAAAATCGCGGTGCGTCTCGGCGCCGGCAAGATTTTGCGGAATTTTCTCCGGACGGTGATTGATCACCGGCGCACGCATCTGCTTCCGGAAATGGCGGAAACGTACCAGGAAGTGATCCGCCAGCGGGAAGGGATTGCCGAGGCGGAAATTTCCTCCGCGATGGAATTGAGTGCGGCGCAGAAAAAGCAGCTCTCGCAAACACTGGAACGCATCACCGGAAAGAAAATCGAGGCGCGGTTTTCGCTCGACGCCAATTTGCTGGGCGGGGTGGTTGTGCGGATTGGTTCCACGATCTACGATGGCTCGTTGCGCAGTGGATTGAACGCGTTGCGCGCGCGCCTGGCGGCCGAGTAGAAACAAGAGAAATGCTTCAGGGCCGGCGAACCTGCCGGTAATTCGCGGGGAGTATGCATGGCCAACATCAAGGCAGACGAAATCAGTAAAATTCTGCGCGAGCAGATTGAAAATTACGAGCAGACGGTAGCCGTCGAGGAAGTGGGCTCGGTGATCAGCGTTGGCGACGGTATCGCCCGCGTCCACGGCTTGGAAAAAGTGATGGCGGGAGAAATGCTCGCATTTCCGCACAATGTTTTCGGGATCGCGCTGAACCTGGAAGAAGAAGAAGTCGGCACCGTGATTCTTGGTGACTATACGGAGATCAGAGAAGGCGACACCGTCAAGCGCACGAATACGATCATGTCAGCGCCAGTGGGTGAGGAGATGGTCGGCCGGATCGTGAATCCCCTGGGCGAGCCCGTGGACGACAAGGGCCCGATTGCCGCGAAAAAGCGCAATCCGCTGGAGCGCATCGCACCTGGCGTGCTGGACCGTCAGCCGGTGCGTGAGCCGCTGCAAACAGGAATCAAGGCCATTGACTCGATGATTCCGATCGGTCGCGGGCAGCGCGAACTGATCATCGGCGACCGCCAGACGGGAAAAACGGCCGTTATTCTCGACACGATCATCAACCAGAAGGGCCAGGACATCATCTGCATTTATTGCGCGATCGGACAGAAGCGCTCGACAATCGCGCAAGTCGTCAAGGTTCTTACCGACGCGGGCGCCATGGACTACACGATTATCGTCGCGTCCTCGGCGGCCGAGCCGGCTTCGCTGCAGTACATCGCTCCTTACGCGGCGTGCGCCATGGGCGAGTACTTTCGCGATTCCAAGCGGCACGCCGTCACTTTCTATGACGATCTTTCCAAGCACGCCCAGGCTTACCGGGAAATTTCCCTTTTGCTGCGGCGCCCGCCGGGCCGCGAAGCGTTCCCGGGAGACGTGTTTTATTTGCACTCGCGTTTGCTGGAACGCGCGGCCAAGCTGAACGACAAGCTCGGCGCCGGTTCGCTGACTTCGCTGCCGGTGATCGAGACGCAGGCCGGCGACGTTTCGGCCTACATTCCGACCAACGTCATTTCCATCACGGACGGCCAGATTTATCTGGAAGCCGATTTGTTCAACGCGGGGATACGGCCGGCGATCAACGTAGGCATTTCCGTGAGCCGCGTGGGCGGCAACGCTCAAATCAAGGCCATGCGCCAAGTGGCCGGCACGCTGCGGTTGGACATGGCCCAGTATCGGGAGTTGGCGGCGTTTGCGCAGTTCGGAGCAGATCAGCTCGATAAGGTCACGCAAGCACAACTCGCACGCGGCCAACGGCTGACCGAACTTCTGAAGCAGGACCAATTCGCGCCCTTAAGCGTAGCCAAGCAAGTGCTCAGCGTTTACGCGGGCACATCGGGCGCTCTGGATAGCGTTCCGGTGAGCGAAGTGCGCCGCTTTGAGCGGGAGTTTCTGCAATACGTCGAGACCAGCCATCCTTCGATCGCGAAAGATATCGCGGTCAAAAAGGCGCTGGACGACGCCATCAAAGCGGACATCAAGAAAGCGCTCGACGGCTTCAAAGACCGCTTTTCCGCGACGGTTGCCGCGGCGGCGCACTAGACCGAGGCGACTGACGATCCATGGCCACGCTTCTCGATTTCCGGCGCCGCATCCGCTCGGTGAAAAACACCCAGCAGATTACCCGCGCGATGAAATTTGTCGCTGCGGCCCGGCTGCGGCGAGCGCAGGAGTCAGCACTTGCAGCGAGGCCGTACGCGCGCGAGCTTGCGCGCGTGCTGCGCTCCACGATGGCGCGGATCGAAGAGCCGCAGCATCCGCTCCTGGCGTGCCGGCCTGAAGACCGTATTCTGACGATCGTCATGTCCGGGGAACGTGGGCTTGCAGGCGCGTTCAATACGAATATTCTGCGTAAGGCTTATGAGTTCTTCCGCGCGTACAAGAACAAAAAGATGTCTGTGGTGCCCGTCGGAAAGAAAGGCCGCGATTCGTTGAAGCGGGCGGGATTCACTCTCGCTGCGGAATACGTGAACGTTTTGGCGAAGGTCGAGTTCGGCACGGCACGCGAAATTTCCAAACTCGTTACCGATCTTTACGCCAGCGTGAAGATTGACGCGGTATATCTCATCTTCAGCGAGTTCAAGACGGTGATGACGGCCAACCTGGCTGTGGAAAAGCTGCTTCCGGTCGAAGCGGTCCGCGAGGAACAAGAGACGCCCATGGAACAGGCGGCTCAAGTGGATTACATCTACGAGCAGCCGGAAAAAGAGCTGCTGGCAAAATTACTCCCGCGTTACGTCGAAACGCAGATCTTGCGGGCGATGCTCGAATCGTCCGCCGCGGAATACGCCGCGCGCATGACGGCGATGGAATCGGCCACCAAAAACGCGGGCGAAGTGATCCAAGCGCTGACGCTGCACATGAACAAGGTGCGGCAGGCGGCCATTACGAAGGAAATCATTGAGATCGTGAGCGGTGCATCGTATACCGCGTAGGAGAAGGAATGGCGGAGAAAAAGGCAAACGTGGGACGGGTCGTGCAGGTCATCGGGCCCGTGCTGGACATTCAATTTGAGGAAGGGCATCTGCCTGGAATCTACAACGCCGTTCGCATTACCGGCGAGGGTTTCAATCTGCCCGAGCCGCTGGACGTCACGGCCGAAGTGCAGCAGCACCTGGGAGAAGGTCGCGTGCGCGCAGTGGCCATGGAGCCGACGGAAGGTATGGTGCGCGGCATGAAGGCCGTTGATACGGGCGATTCCATTGAGGTGCCTGTGGGGAGGCCGACTCTGGGGCGCGTGATGAACGTTTTGGGCAAACCTGTGGATCAACTTGGACCCCTCACGAGCGAACACAACTATTCGATCCACCGTCCAGCGCCGCTGCTCGATCAACAGTCCACCACTCTTGAAATGTTCGAGACCGGGATCAAGGTTATTGACCTGATCCAGCCGTTCTTGAAAGGCGGAAAGATCGGCCTGTTCGGCGGCGCGGGCGTGGGCAAAACGGTCTTGATTCAGGAATTGATCCACAACGTGGCCATGCAGCACGGCGGCGTTTCCGTTTTTGCGGGAGTTGGCGAGCGCACGCGCGAAGGGAACGACCTGTGGCTGGAATTCCAGGAGTCGGGCGTGGTGGTGCCCGGAAACTCGGAAAAGTCGCGCGCGGCGCTGATCTATGGCCAGATGACGGAACCTCCCGGAGCGCGCCTGCGCGTCGGCCTGACCGGCGTTACCGTGGCCGAATATTTTCGTGATGAGGAACATCTCGACGTGCTTCTTTTCATTGACAATATTTTCCGCTTCGTGCAGGCAGGATCGGAAGTTTCCGCGCTGCTCGGACGCATGCCTTCCGCTGTCGGCTACCAGCCGAATCTGAACACGGAAATCGGCGAGCTCGAGGAGCGCATCACTTCCACGAAGACCGGCTCGATCACTTCGGTGCAGGCGGTTTACGTGCCCGCGGACGACTACACCGATCCTGCGCCGGCCGCGACGTTTACGCACCTGGATGCAACAACCAACCTTTCCCGCCAGATCGTGGAACGCGGCATTTATCCCGCCGTGGATCCGCTGGCCAGCTTTTCGCGCATTCTCGATCCGCGGATCGTCGGCGCCGAACATTATTCCGTTGCGCGCGGCGTGAAATCCGTGCTGCAGCGGTATAAAGACCTGCAGGACATCATCGCCATTCTCGGCATCGAGGAACTTTCGGACGAAGATAAGCGCACCGTTGCGCGCGCGCGCAAGATCGAAAAATTCCTTTCGCAGCCCATGTACGTGGCCGCGCAGTTCACCGGCCTCGAGGGCAAGTACGTCAAGATCGAAGATACCGTGCGGGGCTTCCAGGAAATCGTCGAAGGCCAGCACGACGAAGTGCCGGAACAGGCGTTCTACATGGTGGGCACCATCGAAGAAGCCATAGAGAAAGCGGAAAAGATGAAAGCGGGCGTCTAGGCGGAATGATTCCTGAAACCATCGAGCTGGTCATCGTCACGCCGGAGAGGCAACTGCTCCGCGAAAGCGTGGTGGAGGTGCAAGTACCGGGTGCGGCGGGCTATTTCGGCGTGCTTCCGGGACACGCCCCGCTGATGACCGAGCTCGGAATCGGGGAACTGACCTACCACAGTGCGAGCGCGAATCACGTCGGAAGTCTTGCGATTATTCACGGGTTTGCCGAGGTGGTACCCGATCGCGTCACTGTGCTCGCAGAATCGGCCGAGCGCGCAGAAGAGATAGATCTTGCACGTGCGCATGCGGCGCGCGAACGCGCCGAGAAGCGCCTGGCTGAGGGCGGACCCGATGTGGATTGGGACCGGGCGACCGTAGCATTGCAGCGCGCGCTCATACGGATTCAGGTAGGCACGAAAAAGCGAAGCGCTCTCGTCCCCGGCGCGTAAATCGGAGCGCGCCCTCCGTACTCGCCCAATATGCCTTGCCCAGCGGTCGATTCGATGAAACCCATCACAATCTACAGCACCACGTGGTGCCCCGATTGCCGCCGCGCCAAGGCTTTTCTGAAAGCTCACGACATCGCCTTCCAGGAGATCAACATCGAAGAGGACCCCGATGCGGAAGATTTGGTCCTCGAAGTCAACAAAGGGAGGCGCAAAGTCCCCACAATAAAGGTGGGCGAGCGCTATTTCTCCTGCAGTCCGTTCAGCGCACGGGAACTTGCGCGCGAGCTGGATCTCCCTCTCCAATCCTGAGCGGCAGTTTCAGTGTACCAGTCCGCGCGTCCAAACGCGGACGACGTGCAAGCTTTCGTCCAACAAAACGATGTCCGCATCGGCGCCCGTCCGCAGCACGCCTTTTTTGAACTCGATTCCCAGCAGTGTGGCCGGATTCAACGTGAGCATGCGCACTGCGTTCGAAAGCGGAATCCCTAGAGCTACAATGTTGCGCAGCGCGCGGTCCAGCGTCAGCGTGCTTCCGGCCAGTTTGCCTTCTGCATTGCGGCAGACGCCTCCGGCTACGGAAACCTCGAATCCCCCCAGCATGTATTTGCCGTCTGGCATGCCCGTGGCGGAGATTCCGTCGCTAATCAGGATCATCCGCTCGGCGCCCTTGGCTTGCAGCAGAATCTTCATGGCCACTTCGTCCACATGAACGCCATCGGCAATCAGCTCGGCCGTGACGTCCGGTGAAGTCAATACCGCGCCGATGACGCCGGGATCCCTGTGAGTAAACGGCCGCATGGCGTTGTATACGTGCGTGGCATGGTGAGCCCCGTGCGCGATGGCTGCCCGCGCTTGTTCATAGGTAGCGTCGGTATGTCCCATGGAAACCACCATTCCGGCATTCCTTGCGGCGTCAATGCAAGGCAGTGCTCCCAGGAGCTCCGGCGCGATAGTGAGAATCCGCGCGTTGCCCGCGGCTGACTTCAGGAAGCGGTCGAGCACTTCCGCGGAGGGTAACCGCAGCAAATCGGGCGGATGTACCCCGCGGCGCTCCTTGCTCAGAAACGGCCCTTCAAAATGAATGCCCAATACCTCCGCTTTGGAATTGTCGTTTTCATGTTGGCGAGTAATGTAATGAGCGATGCCTTCGACCGCACGACAGGTATCGTCTAGGCTGGCGGTAACCGTAGTTGCCACGAAGGACGTGGTGCCGAATTCCGAAAGTTTGCGCGCGACACCGGCGAGAGCCGTAGGGTTACCTTCCATGACGTCATATCCACCCGCGCCGTGGATGTGAACGTCTATAAATCCGGGAATCGCCGTCGCTCCGGCGGACTTTATTTCCTCGGCGCCTGTAGGAAGGGTGATCCCCTCGCGCCTTTCGACAGCTTCAATAACGCCGTCGCGGAAGAGGACGCCTGCGTCCGCAATTTCCCCGCTGGGGGTAAGCGCGCGTCCTGCATGCAGGAGGGTCGTGGCCATGCCGAAGTAGCTATCGTAGCCCAAAGGCAGGCCCGCACAAAACAAAACGGGCGGCCCGATAAACGAACCGCCCGGCTGAATTCGCTGGGTGAGCAGCGGTCTTACATCTTACCCATACCTTTGCCCATCGTGCCCTTCTCGGGCGCCATCTTGATGCTGTCCAGTTTGAGCGAGTCGCCTTCCACCATGCCCGTCACGGTCACGTGATGGCCTGCGTGCTCCGCCACCATGTCCTGCTTATCAATGGCGTAGACCTTCTTGTTCGCGTCATCCACAAACACGTACTTCGCGCCATGCTCCTTGACACACTTGATGGTGCAATCGCGGGCTGCAGCATTAGCGCCTTTGGCTCCGCACTGGCTGTCGGAAATCCAGCCGGTCATGCTGGTGTCGGCGGCCATGGCAAGCGCCGCCGCGAAAAGAACTGCTGCCATTAATGTTGCAAACTTCACTTTCATGGTTTCCCCCTCCTGAAACTTCTCTGCGGTGAAATCCTCCGCCGGGCCGGAGTAAGCTTGGCACAGGCCTAGGACGGTGTCCAGACACTTCATATGGTCCTACGGTGGGTCGGCGGCCTCGGATGAGGGTTCCAAGAGATTCCTTGGCCCCCAACGAAGAGAGAGAGGATTCCACGAATCCCCTCTCTTCCGTGCTCCCATGACCTGGGAAGCCGTGTCTGGCCAAATCGAACCGAATTACAGGCCCGTGCCGGTGCTTGCGGAAGCTTGTGCCGGTTGTGCCTTCGGAATGCTGAGGTAGCCCGCGGCGGTCGTCTTGGTGACCTTGTTCACGACAAGTTCAAGAGCCTGGCGGCTGTCGCCGGTGTAGAAGAAAATCGGCTCGTTCACGGACCGGTTTTTCTTCTCGAAGCTCTTGTCGTCCGCAAGGACGTTGATGGTGAATTGATTCTTCTTGGTGTTTGTGCCCTTCAATTGAACTTTGATGACTCCCACCTTCTGCGCGCCGCCCTTGCGGGAGACGGTGAACTCGTAGTAGTCGCGCTGGCCCATACGGCGCAACGCGTCAATTTCGTCGTGGTTGCGGGCAATCAGCGTGCCCATTTCGCTCCGCGCCATCTGCAGATTGTTCTTGGTCGCGTCCAGATCGCCTTTCACGCCGGTAACGTCGCCGTTCAGCTTGTTAACGTCGTCGGCGTTTGCTTTGGTGGCCAACTGGGTGTTCACTTCGTCCTTAAAGCCATTGAGTTTCTTATCATAAGTGACTGCGGTGGCCTTGGTCTGATGGCGCGCAGCAATCAGATCCGACTGCGTCACGTTCAGCTTGTCCGTCACAACCTTGAGGTCGCTCTCCAACTGCTGATTGATCTCTTCCGATTTCGCCAGACGCTGGCTCAGAGCATCATTCTGTTGCTTTAGGGTTGCTTGGGTGGCTTGTTCGACGCTGTTCGCGTGGCTGAAGGCGCTCCAACCCAAGCCCAGACCAACCAAAGAAACTCCGCCAAGGACTGCCACCGCCAACCCTACCCAGCGGGGTGTCCCCGTCGTGCTCTGGTTATTTGAATCTAGAAACTCGCTCATTGACTTCGTCTCCTTTGGGCTTCCATGCCCTGCATGGATCAGAATCTGCAGGTGTGAAGCCATATTACTTTTATGCGCCCAGCCAGAGCCAACGATCCTGTTTTCCTCAGGTTAGAAGTGCATTTGTGACTGTGGGAATAACCCGAGTTAAGTACCAGTACTTGTAAAGTTTACGTGGTTGTTCTTTCGCCTGTAATAATTGCAGATATTGATCTAATGGGAACACGGCGTTGATTAGCTTTCCTGGGAATCCCAAAGAAAACAGACACACGTACCCAACAGATCATCAACCTCAAGCATTTCAATTATTTACTGGCAGGGAATCACGCCGCTTGTGGGGCGCCAGTCGCGTCGGCGGACTTTTCAGACGCGAAGTATTGTTCCAGAGTGCTCATCGCCGCGTCCAGCACGAGTTGGCAGTTCGGGCAGCCCGATAGATGCTTCTCAATTTCGTTCGAGACGGGAGTGGAAAGCTTGCCCTCTAAGTACCAACAAATCAGATGGATAGTGTCTTTGCAATTCATTGTGCCCGTCCCCCAGTGGACCTGTGGAAGAAAACCTCGAGCTTTGTTAATTGCACTTCTCACACCAAAACGGCGGAGGATATTTGTGATCCTAATATATTGAACAATAAAGACTTACGGCGATCCTGAACCAAGGGGGCTCGCAAGGCTCTGAAGACTTTACATGCTTTCAGCCGATACTGTGCAAAAGAATGCGGGCCTAACTGTCAGCGTTGCGGAATCACCGTCATTTCTCGAAGCGTGGCAATCCGGTCTTCAAGAGGCGGATGGGTGCTGAAGAGCGAGGACATCGAGCTCATCCCGAAGAGCGGTTTCACAATGCAGAGCGACGAGGTAGAAGGTGAAATCGCGGTTGTGGGGATCCGCTTGTTGTACGCCCCGAGTTTCTGCAGTGCGCTGATCAAACCGTAAGGATGCCCAACCATGCGAACGCCCGTGGCGTCGGCGGCATATTCACGTTGCCGCGAAAGTCCAAGCTGCAGGAGCATCGCCCCCAGTGGAGCAAGGATCATCAGGAGCAGGCCGAGGATCGCGTTGCCGCCGCCCCCGCGATTTCCCCCTTCGTCGCTGTCGCCGTAGCCAAAGAACCAGCCCCAATGAGCCATCCAGGTAATCGCTCCGGCAAGTGTAGCCGCCACGGAACTGATCAGAATGTCGTAATTGCGCACGTGAGAAAGCTCGTGTGCGATAACGCCTTCAAGCTCGTCGTCGTTCATGATCTGCAAAAGCCCCTGCGTGACCGCGACTGAAGCGTGGCGGGGGTTTCTGCCCGTTGCAAATGCATTGGGCGCCGCGTCAGGCACCACATAAAGTTTCGGAACAGGCAAGTTGGCCTTAGCCGCCAGCCTCTCCATCACTTCATACAGCCGCGGCAATTGCTCCCGCGTCACAGGCTTCGCGCCGCTGGTTTTCAAGGCGATCTTGTCCGAGAAAAAGTAGGCAAAGATGTTCGTGACGACGGCGAAGCCCAATCCAATCGTCATTCCGTTTCGGCCGCCCAGATATTGGCCGACAATCATCAGAAAAAGCGTCAGCGTGACGAGCAGAAGTGTTGTGCGAAAGATTCTCATTGTTGTGCCTTCAGTCTCTCATAAGCCCGCACTTCCAGGAAACGCAGCGCGGGGAAGCGCACGAGCCCTCTTCCGCGCCTGTTCATTAGATTCGCGCTGCAGCCGCGGGTTGTTTTGCCGGCACGCGCTCGAACCGCATTGCGTCCTTCTTGCCGTCGCGATCCACCTTCACGTGGTCTCCCGGCAGAATCGCTCCTTCCAGGATTTGCAGCGCAAGCGGATCCTGAATAAGCCGCTGGATGGTTCTCCGCAAAGGCCGCGCGCCATACGCAGGATCGAAGCCTTCATGCAGAACCAGCGCTTTGGCTTCCGGCGTCAGTTCGAGCGTAATCCGCCGTTCTGCAAGTAGTTTTTCAACGCTCTTGAGCAGAAGTCCAACGATGCTCTCGAGCTGCTCCTTGCCGAGCGGATTGAAAATCACAATCTCGTCAATACGATTCAGGAACTCCGGCCGGAAAGCCGCGCGCAGCGCTTCCATTGCTTCCTTCCGGGCGCGTTCGGGATTCTGATGCGCGAGCTCGAAGATAGCCGTAGAACCCACGTTACTCGTCATCACCAGCACCGTGTTCCGAAAATCCACGGTCCTCCCTTTACCGTCGGTGAGCCGGCCGTCCTCAAGAATCTGCAGCAGAACATTGAAGACATCCGGATGAGCCTTCTCGATTTCGTCAAACAACACGACGGAGTAAGGATGCCGGCGCACCTGCTCCGTCAATTGCCCGCCCTCTTCGTAGCCGACATAGCCCGGCGGCGCGCCGATCAGGCGCGAAACGCTGTGCTTTTCCATGTATTCGCTCATGTCAATGCGAATCATGAGCTTTTCATCGTCGAATAGAAATTCTGCAAGGGCGCGAGCGAGCTCCGTTTTGCCGACCCCCGTTGGCCCGAGAAAAATGAACGAACCGATGGGACGCCTCGTGTCCGACAGGCCCGCGCGGCTGCGCCTCACAGCGCTCGCGACGCGCGAGAGGGCTTCGTCTTGCCCGATCACGCGCTGGCGCAGGCGTTCCTCCATGTGCACCAGCTTTTGCGCTTCGCCCTCGAGCAGGCGGCCAACGGGAATGCCCGTCCATTTGCTCACCAGTTTGGCGATGTCTTCCTCGTCCACTTCTTCCTTCAGAATCGGCGAATCTTTTTGCACCGACGCGAAGCGCTCCTGTGCCTTCCTCAGTTCCGCTTCCGCTTGTGCGATTTTCCCGTAGCGAATTTCGGCCACCTTGGCCAGTTCGCCCGCGCGCTCGTAGCGCTGCTCCTCCGCCTTCAACTGCTCGATCTGTTCCTTCAGCTCGCGGATTTTCCCGATCGCTTCCTTTTCCGCCTGCCAGCGGGCCTTCTGGGCGCTTGATTCTTCCTTCAGTTTGGCCAGTTCCTTTTCGATTTGCGCGCGCCGCTCCTTGGAATGCGCGTCGGACTCTTTCAGGAGTGCCTGTCGCTCGATTTCGAGTTGCAGGACGCGCCGCTCAATCTCGTCAATTTCCGTCGGCAGCGAATCAATTTGCATGCGCAAGCTCGCCGCGGCTTCGTCAATCAGGTCAATTGCTTTATCGGGCAGAAAACGATCCGTAATGTAGCGGTGCGAAAGTGTCGCCGCCGCAAGAATAGCGGCGTCCTTGATCCGCACGCCGTGGTGCACTTCATAGCGTTCTTTCAATCCACGGAGAATCGCGATGGTATCTTCCACTGTCGGCTCGCTGACCAGGACCGGCTGGAATCGCCGTTCGAGCGCGGGATCCTTTTCGATGTATTTCTTGTATTCGTTCAGCGTGGTCGCTCCAATCGCGCGTAATTCGCCGCGCGCCAAGGCGGGCTTGAGCATGTTCGAGGCGTCCATCGAGCCTTCCGCGGCGCCGGCGCCAACCAGCGTATGCAGCTCGTCAATGAAAAGGATAATTTGCCCTTCCGCTTCGGTAATTTCCTTGAGGACGGCTTTCAGGCGGTCTTCGAACTCGCCGCGATACTTCGCTCCCGCCACCAGAGCGGCAAGGTCCAGCGCAACCAGCCGTTTCGTCTTCAAGACATCCGGCACGTCGCCGGAAATGATGCGTTGCGCGAGTCCTTCGACAATCGCGGTCTTTCCTACTCCCGGCTCGCCGATCAATACGGGATTGTTCTTCGTGCGCCGCGCCAGAATCTGCATCACACGGCGAATCTCCTCATCGCGCCCGATCACCGGATCGAGCTTCTGCTTACGCGCTAGTTCGGTCAAATCGCGCGCGTATTTTTCGAGAGCGGCATAAGTCGCTTCTGGATTTTGCGACGTCACGCGCTGCGTGCCGCGCACTCCCGTCAGAGCCTGCAGGATCGCTTCGTACGAGGCGCCATTCTTCTTGAGCAATTGGCCAGCGGGGTCGCGCTCCTGGCCGGCGATGGCCAGAAACAGATGCTCGGCGGAAACGTAATCGTCCTTGAACTTGTCCGCTTCCTTGAACGCGTTTTCCAGCACCTCGTTGAGCGCGCGGCCCATGTGCTGCTGCGCCATGCCTTGCACTTTGGGAAGTCGGCTCAGTTCCCGCTCGATGTCGGCGGAAAGGGCCTCGCTGCGGACACCAAGCCGCGCCAGAAGCGGTGGAACGACGCCATCCGTTTGGGCAACGAGCGCCGCCAGCAAATGCAGCGGCGCAACCTCCTGGTTTTCGTGGCGCGCGGCTACTTCCTGTGCTTCTTGCAGCGCTTCTTGCGCTTTCACTGTCATTTTGTCAAATCGCAACATTTTCTACCTTTTCAGTTCTTCTCAAGGAGAAGGGGCTGGCACCCGGCCAGCCCCTCATCCTAACGCAACATTCGCTGGTGATGCCTTCCTGGCATTAACGGCCAGCTGCGGCTGCCTTTTCCGGTGTGCCGACGCTCACCTTGATCTGCTTCGGCTTGGCTTCCTCACGCTTCGGAATCGTCAGTGTCAGGACGCCGTTCTGGTAATCGGCCTTGATCGCATCCGCGTTCACGGTGTTCGCCAGCGAGAAGCTGCGGCTGAACGAACCGTACGAGCGCTCCACGCGCAGGTAGTTCTTCTCGTCCACTTTCTTCTCGAATTTGCGTTCCCCGCGAATTGTCAGGATGTTGTTCTCAACGCGAATGTCGAGATCTTCCGGCTTTACCTCGGGCAAATCAGCCTTGACGGTCAGGGCATTCTCGGTCTCGTAAATGTCCACTGACGGCGCCCAGGTGGTCAGGTTGGATTCCTGACTGGTGCGGCCCAGGAGATCTCCAAAGATTCGGTTGAGTTGGCCTTCGACGGTGCTAACCCCGCGGAAGGGTTCCCAGCGTTCCAGAGTGCTCATAACTTTATCCCTCCATGTGATGACTACGTCTGCATCATAAAATATTAGCGTTGTGTTGTCAAGTCTTTTGTTTAGATCCTATTGCATCTGTAAAACTTTTATTCTCAATTTGTTAGGTTTATTTAACGCACCTCCTTGCTTTGGGCCCGCCACCATTTCTGAAGCCCAAAGCCCCCTACTCCTACCGATGCTGCTACACTTCCAGAAGATGCGTCCCGAAGAGCTCAATTATGATTTGCCCTCGGATCGAATCGCGCGGCGTCCGCTGCAGCGTCGTGACGCTTCGCGTCTGCTTCTCCTCGATCGCAACGGGGGCTCAATTCAAGACCAGCTCTTTGCCGGTCTTCCTTCGCTGTTGCGAGGGAATGAATTGCTCGTCTTGAACAATGCGCGCGTGATCCCCGCACGGCTGTTTGGCCGCCGCTTGGGCGTGCATTCTCAGCCGCCCTCACGCGCGACGCGCGCGGAGCATCTCAGCGGAACTGTCGAAATCTTGCTGACTCGCCAGTTAGAAGAAACTGTCTGGGAAGCGCTCGTGCGCCCTGGGAGAAAGCTCCAGGTGGGAGAACGAATCGCATTTGGAAAAGGAGAGCTGGAGGCGGAGGTTGTTGAGCGTGGCGAGCTCGGAGTCAGGAAGCTTCGGTTTTCCCCAGCGGGACCGCTGACCGTTTCCGAGCTGCTGGAGCAGTTTGGACACGTTCCCTTGCCCCCCTACATTGATCGCCCCGACGAGCCAGACGATCGCGAGCGATACCAAACGGTTTTTGCCAAGCGACCGGGAGCTGTTGCCGCGCCGACGGCGGGACTTCACTTCACGGCGGAGATTCTGGAAAAGATTCGCGCCCGCGGCGCTGAGATTTGCGAGCTAACACTTGATGTTGGCTTGGGGACCTTCCAGCCAATTCATGCCGAAACGCTTGAGGCTCACGTCATGCACGCCGAAGCCTACGAAATATCGGAGCAGGCCGCCGAACACATCGCGCGGGCGCGGGCTGCCGGTCGCCCCATTCTCGCTGTGGGGACCACCGTGGTCCGCGCTCTAGAAGATTCGGCTTTGCGTGCGGAAGGCCAGAGTTCCCGAAATCTCCTCGTCCCGGGAAAAGCGGAAGCAAGCTTGTTCATCTTTCCTGGATTCCAGTTCCGCGTGGTGGATGCGCTGCTGACAAATTTTCATCTGCCGCGTTCGACACTGCTTGCTCTCGTGTGCGCATTTGCGGGAAAGGAAAATGTCCTCGGTGCCTATCGCCACGCTGTCACCGAAGGCTACCGCTTTTACAGTTATGGCGACTGCATGCTGATTCGTTAGGCGGCTACCTACGAAGGCAAGGAAAGGGAATTCAAGGAGGCCGCGGTCCGATGCAGCCTCCTTGGCCGAACGTTTGAAGGAGTCAAAGGAACTCCCGTTTTACTCGCTGAATACGAAGACCCGGTTCTTTCCGGAAAAGCGCACTTCCTGAACGTGCCCATCGGCTCCGAGCAGCACGCTGTCATATTGGGATTTTGAGTCGCGGTCTTCCCAGCGGCCGGTGCTTTCGGCGATCTTGTGGCCGTCCTTCTCGACGGTCGCTTTGTTCCCGTCAATCACAAAGCGGTAGCTTCCCGCATCGAGGCTGACTGTGCCCACCTTTGCGGTTTGGGTGATGCTGATGGTTTTGCTTACCGGTTTGGCGAAAGCTGTAGCAGCCAGCGCCAACACCGCCAACAGCGCGGAAATGCGGAAAATGGAATTGATTTTCATGCGTGTCATTGCTCCTTTGGCTCAGAATCGCTTCTGCCGCCATCGGGACTGCACCGGGATCAGGCAGTTGACACGCGCACGCTGGAGCGAGTAGCCTCACTCCCTCGGCACCTCTTCTTGCTGGACTAACCGCCGGTTAGATTTGCGTGTCACGGCCCCGCGGCTGCCACCGCGGGGTTTTTGCTGAATGTCCCATGTGCAGCCGCTCCGTGGCTGCACACCTATAGACGAGCTACCCCGCCCGATTGTTTCGCGGATTGTCTGAAATTCTTTTTGCAATTCTTGACGGTCTGAATTCTCAGCGGAGAGCCGCCAATCGTTGGGCACGCGGCATTCCAAACAGTTCTAAATTGCCTCTAAATTCGGCACCGTCCCATTTTCGGACGGCGGCGCACTGCCGAGATTTTTTCGCATGTTGTTCATGTGTGCATCCCTTCTCAACTTCATCTATACTCAGTTGCACTCGTTGGACAGAGCGGATGCGGATCCTCATTCTCAGCGATCTTCACGCCAACATGACAGCCTTGGAAGCGGCTCTTAACGCCGCTGAAGGTAGGTGGGAAGCCGCTGTCTGTCTTGGAGATGTCGTCGGCTACGGTCCCGACCCGGCACAAGTGACTTCCAAAATCCGTGCCATTTCCACGCATACCATTCGCGGGAATCATGACAAAGCTGTTGCAGGATTGATGACCACGGAAGATTTTAATCCGGTCGCCAAAGCTGCTGTGGACTGGACGCGCTCGCAGTTGTCTCAGGAAAGCCTCGAGTGGCTCGCGGCGCTTCCGCAAGGACCGCTCAGCACGGACGGAATCGTGCTGGTGCACGGAGCGTTTCAGGACGAAGACGAATATGTTTTCACGCCGACACAGGCCCTCGAAGGTCTTCTTGATTCCACCGCGGACGTCACTTTCTTCGGGCACACGCATCATCAGGGTGGCTTTTCCTACCGGGACAGCAATCTCGAAGTTTTGCAGCTTCGCCCGAGGCCTAGCGAGCCTTTCGCTGCTTTGCGGATTGAACCCGAGCGCCGCTACCTCCTGAATCCGGGATCTGTCGGCCAACCGCGCGACGGTGACGCTCGCGCGTCCTTCGCCATCGCGGACCTCGACCATCACACGGTGGAATTCTGGCGCGTTCCGTACGATATTGGAGCGGTACAGGCGCGCATGCGCGCCGCACATTTGCCCGAGCCTCTCATTCAGCGGCTCATCCTCGGTCGTTGAACTGGCGCGTCCACGATGGAAAACGATCTCGACAAAACGAATTCCGCCGAAGCGCCCGTTTCGCGCACTTTTTTGCGAAATCCGATCGTCCTGGGAACTGCCGCTGTAATTCTCGGCGCCGCAGTCTATTTTGTCTTCATCAAAACGCCTGCACCTTCAACCCCACCTCAGGCGCATCTTCCCTTTGGCCCGCAGGAGCAGGAATATGCGGCAAAACTCCAATTTGGAAATTTCGCCATGAGCCGTGCCGAGAATTTCCTCCATCAGGAAGTGACGATTATTTCTGGCGATGTCCTTAACACTGGCGATCGAACCATCCGCGCCGCCGAGGTGACCCTCACTTTTCAGGACGATATGAACCAGATCGTCCTGCGCGACGCGCGCCCTCTTTTTGCTCCGCAGACTCCGCCACTGGCTCCGGGGAAGTCCTATCACTTCGAAATCTCCTTCGACCACATTCCTCCCTCCTGGAATGTGCAGGTCCCTTCCGTTCGCGTGACCGGTTTGCAGCTCGGCACCTCCCAGTAGTCCCGAGTTACGTATTTCATTTATAATGTCTCGGTGGAACTCTCAGAGGAATTGCAGGCCTGTCTTCGCGAATTCTCCTCCGCCGGCCCTGCCGAGCTACGCGAAAATGGCAGCCGCATCGCGCCGCTTGCTTCGCTCACCTGGGAGGTCCGCGGCGACAGCGCCAAGCCGCTTCTTCATCTCTGGTCCGAGAATCACAATCTGACCCGCCGAGTCCTTGCCATTACGGAACACTCCGACGATCGTCTCTCGCTCGCGGTCGAACGCTTTGGCAGGCCCCGGCCGGAACGCCTCGAGTTCCTTCGCATCGAATTCGAACGCTCGCCTCGCGAACTCTCCCGCGAAGCTTTTTGCCAGCGTCTGGCCGCGCTCTGCGCCGAACAATTCCCGGATGAGACTGTGGAGTCGCTCACTGCCTCCGCTGATCTCGAGCACTCCCTTTCCGGTAATTATGTCCGCGGCGTTCTTCGACGTGGTTCCCTGCGCACGGCGCTGCTCGCCTTGCCCGATGCCGCCTCGCAGGAACTCCCATCGCGCGCCGTAACCTTCGCATTGCTATGGCTGGACCGCCTGCGCCAATCGGCGCGTGGAGGACATGTTAGCGGCCTCCGGTTGGTCGTGCCGCGCGGCGCGGCGCCTTCCGTCGCGCAGATTCTGCCGGCACTGGACCAGCAACTGAACATTTCCCTTTATGAGTATGATCCCGTGCGCGAAGCCCTTGAGGAGGTTCATCCTCGCGCTCTGGCAAACTTTGAGTCCTGGCTTGTGCCTCTTCGGGAGACGCAAGCGCTCCTCGACCAGGCGCGCCCGGCGCTTGCTCCGATTACCTCCCGCGCTTCGCGCGCCGTAACCATCCATCCTGCGGTCCACTCCCGCGAAGTCTGGCTTCGCTTCCGCGGATTGCCCTTTGTCCGCTGGCAAGACCAAAAAGTTTGTTTCGGGATTCCGGATCCAGAAAAAGAATTCAATTCCTCGTCTCTCTCAACCTTCAAGCGATTGCTGCACAATCTGGAGTTCTACCGTAATCCCCTCGCCTCCGATACGCGCCATGCGCTTTACCGCGCGCATCCCGAGCGTTGGCTTGAATCCCTGGTTCGCGAGGATATTTCTCGCGTGGATGCGGCGCTCGATCCGCGCTTTCTCTATTCCCAGGTCTTTGCAGGCACTTCGGCCGAACACGGAATTCTCGATCTCGTCGGAGTGACTCGTTCGGGCCGCCTGGCCATCATCGAATTGAAAGCCACCGAGCACATCCATTTGCCGTTGCAAGCCGCGAATTACTGGCTGCGCATCCGCCGCCATCTCGAACAGAGCGATTTCTCGCGCTACGGCTATTTCCCGGGAATCCAACTTCAGGCGCAGGCCCCGCTGGTGTATCTGGTCGCTCCCGCTTTGCGTTTTCATCCGGCCACCGACACGTTGCTCCGATATCTCACTCCAAAGCGCGAAGTCATCCGCGTAGGCTTGGCGGAGAACTGGCGCCGCGGCCTCCGCGTCGTTCTCCGCCAATAATCACATTTTCCCCGCGCTTCGCAATTTGTCCACAGCGCGGTACAATGCGCGCCTCATGCCGATCAAGCCGCGCAAAATAAATTTTTCCGTTTCCATCCGTCAGTCGGGTGCCGTTTCCCTGGTGGACGTCTCCGGCCATTTCACTTCGTTCGAATCCGGCGCGCTCCGCAGCGCCATCGAATCGCTCGTGA
>Ga0335079_10000661_pt1 | contig 39385 bp, 36 predicted proteins | sample Lox_Sample_33_FD_206719 | JGI IMG/M metagenome (GOLD analysis project Ga0335079, IMG submission 206719) | Soil microbial communities from Loxahatchee National Wildlife Refuge, Florida, United States - Lox_Sample_3.3 | ecosystem: Environmental > Terrestrial > Soil > Wetlands | place: USA...
TTGGCCTCCTCGTAGAGGACCTGCATCGCCGCCTTGATCCCGCCGAGCGGGTTCTTGATCTCGTGGGCCAGGCCGGCCGCCAGCTGGCCCACCACCACCATCTGCTCCGTCCGCTGCGCCCTCTGCATCTGCTCCTTCAGGGAGCCCGCCATGTCGTTGAAGGCCAGGGCCAGCTCGCGGAACTCGTCCGAGAGGTCCGCCACGCGGTGATCGAGGTCCCCGCCCTTCAGCCTCCGGGTGGACTCGAGGAGCACGTTCACCGGACGGGTCAGCCCGGAGATGAAGACGAACCCGAGGATGGCCGCCAACACCGGGCCGAGCGCCACCGTCGCGTAGATGACGTACCTCGTGTGGGCGATGGCGTCGAGCGTCTTCACCGTGTGGACGCCGAGGCGCGCGGTGGTGACGTCGATCATCTCCCGCACCTGGACGATGAGCTCCTCGCCGATGCGGATCGCCGGCTCCTCGCGCGAGCCGACTGCGGACGGATCCGCGGCCGAGCTCAGGGCGCGCCGCACCGCCTCCTCGTAGCGCGCCGTCTGCCCCTTGAGCGCTTGGAGCTCGTCGGTGACGCGCTGGGCGTGGTGGCACTGGAAGCAGGTGTCGACGCGCTTCTCCATGTTCTTCACGTCCGCCACCACCACGTCGGGGCTCCGGGAGGAGTCGGTCCCCTTGAGCGCCAGGTCGAGCTGCACCTTCTTCAGCTGCAGGAGGAACTGCTCCCTCAGGATCTCGACCTGGTGCAGGGTGATGAGCCGATCGAGATCCGCCGTTCCCGCGCTGATGGTGCGGGCGATGTAGAGCCCGCCGAGCAGGAAGACGACCACGAAGACGCCCAGCCCGATGACGATCTTTCGCTTCATTCACTTGTAGTCTGAAGGCGTTGACGATCCCCTGAAGCCGTCCGGCCCGCGCTCGAAGACGTGCGCCTGATCTCCGTCAAAGGCGCCCGCTGGCCCAAGAAAACTATAGGCCCGGGCGGGGCGGAGGCCTAGTGGATGCTCGCCGACCCCGCCGGCGAGGTCGCGATAACCTTGCAGTGCAAACTGTGCGCGGCTCGCCAGGCCGGGCTCTTCGGGCGGGCTGCTATACTGTTTTCTCGGGCCGGGGGTGACTCACCGCCCCGTTCCCCGGGCAGCCCCCGGGAAACTCGCACGGGCACCTTCGCGCCGTCCGGGAGGGAACCGATGGACCGCACCACCTCGAGCCCGACGCCGCAGTCGATCCCGCGCGGAAACCCGAGCCTGCCCGTAGTCGGGCAGGCGAAGCCGCAGAAGCCGCCGTACGCACGCCCGATCGAAGTGGGCCTCCGTTCCATCCACATCGCCTCCATGGCGCTCGTCCTGGGCGGGATTCCCATGGGTGGCACCTTCGAGACTCTCCGAGTCCCCATCGTCGCGACGCTGGCGAGCGGCCTCCTGCTCCTCGCGGCCTGCATGCGCTGGGGGTGCTTCAACCTCACGCAGGGCGCCGGCTGGGCCCTGCTCCTCAAGCTCGGGCTCCTCGGCCTCGGCAACGTCTTCGAGGGGGCCCGCCTCCAGTGCTACCTGGCCGCCACCGTGGTGGCCTCGGTGGGCTCGCACATGACGTCGAGCTGGCGCCACTTCACGTTCCCGGCCCGGACCATCCGGCCGGCAGGCAAGTCCGGGCCCAGGGCGGCGTGAGATCCCGGCGAAAGGGCCCGGCGCCCCGCCGGTCGCGCCCGGGCGCGGGAGAGCTGCGGACGTGAGGAGCCCGGTCGCCGGCGGGACCGAGGACGTCGTGGCCCCGGCGGACCCGGGCGGCGAGACCGACTGGAACCGCGCGTGGCAGGTCGCGAGGGAGCTCGCCGGCCGGCGCGGAGACTCGGAGGCCTGGAACCGGCGCGCACCGTCCTTCGCTCGGAACGCCTCCAAGAGCGGATACGTCGAGCGGATGCTGGAGCTCATGAGCCCCGACCCCTCCTGGTCGGTGCTCGACGTGGGCTGCGGGTCGGGGACGCTCGCCGTCCCGCTCGCCCGCCGGGTGCGCTCGGTGACCGCTCTCGACTTCTCGCCGCGGATGCTCGAGCTTCTCGGCGAGCGCTGCGGCGCCGAGGGGCTCACCAACGTCGTGCCCGTCCTCGGCTCCTGGGAGGACGACTGGGCCCGGCTCGGGATCGGCCGCTGCGACGTGGCGCTCGCGTCGCGCTCGCTCTCGGTGAACGACCTCCGCGAGGCCCTCCTCAAGCTCGACCGGGCCGCCCGCCACAAGGTGTTCGTCACCGCGCCCGTGGGAGAGGGTCCGATCGACGGGCGGGTGTTCGAGGCCGCCGGCCGCCACCGCGTCCCGGGGCCCGACTACGTCTTTCCCTTGAACCTCCTCCGCCAGCTCGGGATCGAGCCCCGGCTGGAATTCATCCCCGTTGCGGAGGGGAGGCGGTTCGCGACCCTCGAGGACGCGCTGGAGCGGGTGCTGTGGATGATCTCCGACCCTTCTCCTGCCGAGGTGGGGCGGCTGCGGGCCTGGCTCGAGCGGGAACTCGTGTCGGTGGCGGGAGGCTTCGAGCTCGCCTCCCCGCGGACGGTCCGCTGGGCGGTCCTCTCCTGGGAGAAGAGGCGCGCCGGGTGAACCGCGGCCGCGCGTCGCGCACGCCGAGGCCGTAGCCGTTCCCGCACGCCCGAGCGTCTCGCCGTCGGCGCGCCACCGCGACCGCGTCCGGTGAGACCCGGGATGCCCGGAGGTCGTGGCGGCTCTCGCCGCGCGGGACGGCCCCGGACCCTGCGCTCGCTGAGGCCGGCGCGGCCGCGGGGTCGTCGGTCGCGAAGGGTCCCCTTTCGAGCTCGGGGAAGGCTCGGGGAAACTGGGAACCCCTCTCGGCGGCGAAGCTCGTTGGGATCGCCTCCTCGCCTCCGTCGCCGTCGCCGGAGCCGATCCGGAAGCGTCGGATTCGCACATGGCGAAATCCCCAACTGGTTGGCCATAAGCCCATGAGCCTGCCTTCCCGGGCACGCACTCGCTCGCAAGCCATCGGACTTTCCCGGCATTCGCGCGCGGGAAGCGTGGCACGTCGGGTGCAGGCCCTCGGGGAGAAAGGCCGGGAGACCTCGGATCCGGGAGGGATGCCAGCGCCGTCCTGCTATGGCGCGAGGGCTCGCCGGCCACCGGAAGCGAACGCAGCTCGGAGATTGCGACACCACGAATCGCAACGGAACCGCTGAAGGCCACCAAGGAGAGGGCAAATGGCAGGCAATGAACTTCCAGTCGTAGCAATCCCCGAGGAGCTCACGACGCTCGAGCAGGTGCGCGAGTTCATCCACAAGACCATCAGCCGTCGCTCCTTCAACAAGAGCCTCGGCATCGCCGGCCTGGGCGCGGTCGCCTTCCAGTATGGCTGCGCCTCCTCGAACAACACCGCCACCCCGAGGCAGGTGTACGTCGCGAACGCGCAGGGCCTCGTCGTCGCCGACAACACCCTCTGCGTCGGCTGCCGCCGCTGCGAGGCCGCCTGTGTGGCGTTCAACCAGGGCAACTACGCCGCCGGCAACAACCCGGCGACGGTGTCCTCGACGTCCGACACCAGCGCCTCGACCATGACCCAGCCGGCCATCTCGAACATCAAGGTCAACCGGAACCTGCTCTACGGGGTCAACGGCGCGAAGGACAACACCGGCCAGGGCCTCTACGGCGACTTCACCGTCGTGCAGAACACCTGCCTGCAGTGCCCGCACCCGGTGCCCTGCCAGCTCGCCTGCCCGCACGGCGCGATCCAGGTGGTGGGCCCGGTGAACGCCCGGGTGGTCAACACCGACGTCTGCGTGGGTTGCGGCATCTGCGTCAAGGCCTGTCCGTGGCAGATGCCCTCGCTCGACGGGCAGCCGACCGCCGCCAACACCAAGTCGCACAAGTGCCACCTGTGCAACGGAGCGCCGGAGTGCGTGGCCGCCTGCACTTCGGGCGCGCTCACCTACGTCCCGTGGGTCGACCAGACCAGCTTCACCCCCGCGCGCCAGACGGTGCCGGCCTCCATCCAGCTGGCGCCGGACGTCGCCGGCACCTGCGCAGCCTGCCACTGACCCCGCGAACGAATCTGACCCATTAACGACGAGGAAATGACAATGGCAACGAGCTACGGCTGGGCTGGAAAGATTCTCAGGGTCGATCTCTCGGCGGGGACGTGCGTCAGCTACCCCACCAACGCCTTCCCGCTCTCCGACGGGACCGTCGTCGACATGACGACCTACATCGGCGGGACGGGGATCGGGTACCGGGTGATGGCGAACGAGGTCCCGCTCGGCACGAAGAGCTGGGACCCGGTGAACCGCGTCATCTTCGGCGTGGGCCCGCAGACCGGGTCCGGGTCTCCCTCCTCGGGGCGGACCTCGATCATCAGCCTGCACCCCGTCCACACCGCGGAGCCGGTGGACATGGGGCAGATGGGCGGGCACTGGGGGCCGGAGCTCAAGTACGCCGGCTACGACGCCATCGTCATCCAGGGCAAGTCCCCGAACCCCGTCTGGCTGCGCATCCAGGACGGCACGGTCACCCTCGAGGACGCCTCGATGCTCTGGGGCTCGGGCATCTACTTCTCGACCAACTACATCGTCAACAACATGGGACCGGAAGCGCACGTGGCCTGCATCGGCCAGATGGGCGAGAACCTGGTCCGCATGGCCGGCATCTTCTGCGATCGCTCCCACCGCGCCGGCGTGGTCGGCAGCATCCTCGGCTCGAAGAACCTGAAGGCGATCGGCGTCCGCGGGACCGGCGCCGTGAACATCTCCGCCGACAAGAAGGCCTGGAAGAGCCTCATCAACTACTACATGAGCCTGCTCGGCTGTAACAACCAGGGCGTGGTGGCGAAGAACCTGCAGCCCTGGTCCGAGTACTCGCCGGGCGGGACGCGCTGGTCGGGGGCCCCGGGCGTCCTGTGGGGGGCGGCCACGCCGGTCCGCAACCTCGGCAACTGCCCGGACGTCGAGCACCCGATGACCGACGCGCCCACGCCCATCAACAAGATCGGCCTGCGCACGCAGAAGGGCTACAACGACTTCTCCGACGAGGGCATGAAGCGCACCGTCCGCATGGACGGCTGCCACGCCTGCCCCATCCGCTGCCACATCGCGACCGACATCCCGAACCTCCTCAACTACGGGATCAGCCGCTACAACATGAACACCTGCACCGGCAACAGCGGCCTCGGGGTGGCGACCATCTCGAACAGCGCCGGCAGCAACCCCACCCAGAACCCCATGCTGCTCTCGCAGGGCTCGAACAACCTGGAGGGCGACTACGGCATCTGGAGCGACTACCAGGGGTTCACGAACGCGTTCAAGTGGTACTACAAGGCGACCGTCCCCAACCCGCTCGCCTCCCAGACGGGCCAGCCGGCGACCATCCCGCTGCTGCAGAAGTACCTGCTCGACTCCGAGTACAAGATGCTCCGGACGACGGCGCTCTGGAACTCGGGCATGAGCCCCTTCGGGCTCCTCGACGCCGGCGACCCGCGCTGGATGCAGTTCCTCTTCCCCTACGTCGCCCAGAACACCAACTTCGCGAACTCCGCCTCGGGGACGACGTACAACCCGACGCCGGCGGCAGGACAGGCTGCGGCGCCGCCGGTGAACTCGTTCGGGGTCCCGGTCTACGGCACTCTCGGCTACTACATCGGCATGGGGCCCCACCGGCTCGCCCAGGGCGATGACACCACCGGCTTCCCCGGCTGGCCCGAGCTCCAGGTGGCCATGCAGACGGGAGCGGCCTCCACCTTCTTCCGCGAAGGACTGCAGAAGCACCACTCCATCGAGACCCAGGGCAACCTGGGCGCGATGGTCAACATGATGCAGCGCAACCGCGACGCCAACAACCACACCCTGCAGAACTTCAACACGAACGGCCTGCCCAACACGGTCGCGACCGACCCCACGGCCGGAAAGGTGGCCATCGCCCAGGAGCTCTTCACGCAGGGGCAGTCGATCTTCAACGCTCCGGACGAGTCGGCAGCGGGCAAGTACGCCTGGTGGGACGGGAAGAGCGCCGTGAACACCCCCATGTGCATGGCGCGCGCCGCGTTCGCGGCCGCCTCCATGGTCAACATGGAGCTCCACAACGCCATCACCCAGTGCAACTACACCCTACCGGTGTGGGCCTCCCCGCTGAAGAGCCGCAAGTACCGCGGTGATCCCAGCCTGGAGGGCCAGGCCTTCGAGGCCATCACCGGGAAGAAGGCGACCGCCTTCGTCCAGGCCGCGATCGGCTCGCCCGCCTACAGCCCCATCATCGGCGGCGCGCCCTCGGCGCCCACCGCGCAGATGGCGCTCGAGACCCTGGCGTTGCGCAACTTCACGCTCCAGCGCTGCCTGACGGCGATGAAGCTGCAGCTCGTGAACCCCAACACCACCTACACGCTCGAGACCACCCCGTACCAGGTGAACGGCGTCCCCACCTACAGCAAGTACCACCCCTACGCGCCGATCCCCACCTCCTACGGCGTTCCCCAGCTCGCCGCCACCGGCCTCTCCGGGGACGGCAACAACATGAGGTGGAGCCACGACTACGCCTACCCGTGGAACTACAACAACACCACGGGCGCCGGGAACCCGCCCGCCACCACCAACGTGAGCGGATCGCCGACGACCTACCTCGACGTGATGGGCGCGGGCGACACCGAGGCCGCGAAGAGCATGGTCTACCAGCAGCTCGGCTGGGAGCTCAACTCGGGCCTCCCCACCCAGACCACGCTCAAGGCGCTCGGACTGAGCGACATGATCGCCAAGATGCAGGCGGCGGGCATCACCGTCCCGGCGTAGGCGGGGCATTCGACTCGGAGGCCCCCGGGCGCCGGCGGCGCCAGGGGGCCTCCGTCCGTCTCGGCCGCCACTCCGACCTCGATGGAGAGCGCGAGCCGGGGTACACTGGTCCGCGGAGAGTTGTGAGATGCAGCCCTTTGACCCTTCCCTTCCCTCCGCCGAGACCATCCGCGCCGTTCCGGCCGACGTCCCGGAGCTCGGCGCCCCGGAGATGAAGGCGCTCATCGCCGGGCAGGTGCGGTCCGACTCCGCGGAGCGAAAGGCCCCGACGCAGGAGCACGCCGTCCAGGGGCTCCTGCCCGACCTCCCGAGGGAGCGGCTGGGCGAGCTCCTCGCCGAGATGGCGGCCGAGGCGACCTTCGGGGACATCAAGGCCATCGTGGCTCCCTCGGGGCGCGTCTACCTCTTCTCCGAGCCCAACCTGGCGCGGGCCCAGGCCATGGAGAGGTGCCTCCTCGAGGAGGCGAAGATCGCCATCGTGGAGCGGATCCGTAAGGACTCGCAGCTCGTCGCCCTCACCGGCCTTCCGGACCTGGAGCGACTCTTCCCCTCGCCCGAGCCGGAGAAGCGCTCGGCGCTCCTCGCCGAGATCCAGGCCGACGAGCGCTTCCGGGACATCCAGTCGATGAGCGGGCCCGGAGGCGAGCGCTACTTCCACTCCGACACGCACCTCAGCTCCAACTACGGCCGCATCATGGTGCGGGCGAAGGCCAACAATCCGGGGCAGGCGATCGCCGAGCTGGTGCGGGACCGCTCGCGCGCCATGCCGGCGCCCACCAAGGTGTCGCTCTTCAACGACCGCGTCTTCGGGATCGCGCCCGCGCAGATCGAGGCCTTCCTCGAGGGCCTGGCGAAGCCCGCGCCCGAGTTCTCCGACATCAAGAAGCTCGTCCACCCGACGACCGGCGCCGTGTACCTCTACTCGGACAGGTGGCTCTTGGAGGCGGCCGCCTTCCGGGTGATGGACTGGGACGAGGTGGGGGCGGCCCAGAACCCGTAGGACGCCGCTCCCGACGCGGAGGACGGTTCCTCGCATGGAATACCGGCCACTCCCCAGGGAACCCGGCGTGCGCCTCTCGGCGCTGGGGTTCGCCTGCGCGCGGCTTCCGACCCTCCCCGGCGACGCGGCGCGGGTCGACGAGGACGCGGCGGCGCGACTCCTCCACCAGGCCGTCGACTCCGGGGTGAACTACGTCGACACCTCCTGGTCCGACCACCGGGGAGAGAGCGAGTTCTTCCTGGGGCGGGCGCTCGCCGGCGGCTGGCGCGGGAAGGTGCGGCTCGCCACCAAGCTCCCGGTCGGCCTGGTGAAGAGCGAGGACGACTGGGAACGCTTCCTCGACGCGCAGCTCGAGCGGCTCGCCACCGACCACCTCGACTTCTACCTCCTCCATGGGCTCGACCGCGATCGGTGGGAACTCGTGAAGCGGCTCGGAGGGCCTTCGGCCCTGGAGCGAGCCCGGGCCGACGGGCGGGTCGAGCGCGTCGGCTTCACGCTGGGCGGCTCGCCGGAGGAGTTCGCGGAGATCGTGCTCGGCCACGACTGGGACCTGTGCCAGGTCCCGCTCAACCTCCTCGACGCGGAGAGCCAGGTGGGACGGGCAGGGCTCGGTCTCGCCTCGGCCCGGGGAGTGGGAGTGGTGGCCCTGGCACCCCTGCGCGGCGGCGCCATCGCCCGGCCGCCTCCGGTCGTCGAGGAGGCCTGGTCCGGCTCGGACCGCTCCTGGCCCCCGGCGGAGTGGGCGCTGCGATGGGCTCTCAGCCACCGCGAGGTGACGAGCGCTCTGTGCGGGACGCGGGACGCGACCCACCTGCAGGAGAACCTGCGCGCCGCGTCCGACGCCACCCCCTTCGGCCCCGCCGAGCAGGAGCGGGTCGCGGAGGTGAGGCAGACCTACCGGACCCGGCGGCGGGTGCCCTGCACGAGCTGCGGCGCCTGCCAGGTGTGCGCCCACCAGATCCCGGTCTCGAACGTGTTCTCGCTCTACAACGACGCCATGTTCGAGTCGAGGACCGACGCGGCCGCAGAGTACCTCCGCGCCTTCCTCGAGCTCGGAGCGGGCGCCGACCAATGCGACGCCTGCGGGACCTGCCTGCCCATGTGCCCGGCCGGAATCTCCATCCCGGAGAAGCTCCGGGAGGCCCACGCGTACCTCACCACTTGAGCCCCGCCGGCGGAGGCGAGTGGCCACCCGCGCCGGCTAGTGCCGGACGGGCCAGACGTAGAAGAGGGACGCCTTCGGGTAGTTGAAGTAGTCGCCGCCGTACATGTCGACCGCCCCCGCCTGGTCGGTCCAGTACGTCCAGGAGGACCAGTAGTCGCCGGACTGGACGCCCTGGAACGGACTGCCCGACGGGAGCTCGACCTCGAGGTGCATGAGCTGGACCTGGGTCGGGAGCTGCCAGGCTCCGGCCTGCGAGCCGTCGCGAAGGCCGCAAGTCCCGGCGGCGAGCCCGCTGCTCCACTGCATCGCGTCGGACCAGGAGAGCGACCCGCTCGCGCGGTCCACCCCTCCGGCGGAGTCGGTGCAGTTCGCGTTCTTGAGCCAGGTGGCCTCGCCGAGGTCGTCGGTGACGGTGACGGTGCCGTCGCCGTTGTCCCGGAAGGCGGCCGCCGGCGGGGAGGGGGGCTCGCTCACGCAGCTCCCCTGAGCGCCAAGCGCGTAGCCGGCGTTGCAGGCGTAGGAGCAGGGGAGGAGGGTGCAGGGCGGGGCGCATGCGCAGCTCGAGCCCGCCACCACGCGCGGGGCGTCGCTCGTCAGGTTCGAGTCCGCTCCCGGGCAGAGGGTGGCGTTGGCGGGCACCGGCCCGGTGCAGACCGCGGGAGTGGCGGGCGAGCCGCCGTCCACTCCCGTCCCGGCCCCCGATTCTCGGCCGCAGCCGGCGAGGATCGCGGCGGCGGCCGCTAGGGCGCGGACGACGCACCGCTTGCGCGTGGATGCCATCGAGCCCCTCCCAGGGCACGCCTCGAGAGCCCTTGCAATTATGCCACGTCGGGGTGCGGGGAGGGACGAACGAGCGACGGCGACTCGCCGCGCGCGGGCCGTCTCGAAGTCTCGGGTCTGCCGGCGGTTCTCGGGTAAGATGCCCGCGCCGCGAGGGAGCGGCGCCCACAGGGGACCGGATCGGATGTCGTTCGACCGAAGACAGGCGGAGGCGACGCTCGTCGAGATCCTCGACGGCCCGACGGGCGAGCGGGTGGTGGGGATGGGATTCCGGGTGCTCGACGACGTGGTCGCGACCGCCTGCCACTGCTTGCCGCGGGTGCAGGGGAGGGTCGTCCTGCCAGACCCGGAAGACCCCTCTCCCGATCCCATCGTGGTGCGCGTCCGCCGCCGCAACGCGATGGGGACCGCGCTCGCCGCCGTCCGGTCCGTCGACCCCTGCTCCGACCTGGCTCTCCTCGGCGCGCCCGAGAAGGAGGCTTCCCCCCTGCCGGCCGGAACCGCGCCATGGGCGGAGGTCATCGCCGGGCGGGAGCACGCGGCGGTGGAGTTCGCGCCCCAGAACGGCCAGGTCTTCGTCTACACGCACGAGGGGCGATGGGTCGAGGGGACGGCCCGGTCCTCCTCGATCATGATCTGGAGACCGTCGGATCGCATTCGCGGCGCCACGTCCGGCGCCCCTGTCTTCAACGAGCTCGGCCGGGTGGTGGGCCTCGTCGGCAACAACGACATCCGCCTGCCGGAGGTGGCGATGTGCGTGCTGGCGGACTGGCTCCCGGGTTGGGCGCTCCGCCGGGCGCGCGAGGAGGAGTCGGCCCGCTCTCCGGGCGTGCCGCCCGCGAGCTAGAGGGTCTTCCCGAGCCTCCGCGACGCGGCGCGAGGGTGACCACTGCGAGAAAGGCGCAGCCCACAGATGGCAAGCTACCGAGTGACGAAGGTCCGCAAGGAGGCGCCGGCCCTCAATCCCTCCCACGAGCACATCGTGGGAGTGGTGACCGACGACGGCGCGTACCACACCGTCCAGGAGGTGGTGGACAGCATCCGAGGCGGGGACGTCTGGCGAGCCTTCGTCGAGGGGGAGCCGGAAGCGATGATCGGCATCGAGCCGTTCTGCTCGCGCCCCTGGTGCATGCACTCCCCCTACCTCTCCTCGACCCCCGGGGAGACGCTGGCGACCGACCTGGAGAGGTTGCCGCGCGGCTGAGGCCCGCAGAACGGCTCAGCCGCCGATGGCGGCGAGGGTGGCGGCGGACCCGCAGCGCCCTTCCTTCAGACGGTGAGCCGCGGGCTTGCCCTTCACGGCGAGCTCCACGAGCCGCTCGAGGGCGTCCCGCTGGCCGTCGCCCTCGAGGTGTTGCCTGAGCGGCACCTCCTCCTCGCCGAAGAGGCAGAGCCGGAGGTGGCCGGTCGAGGAAACGCGCAGCCGGTTGCAGGAGGCGCAGAACCCCGAGGAGTAGGGGGCGATAAGCCCGGCGCGCCCGCGGTGATCCGGGTGCCGGTACATGGCGGCCGGTCCGTCGGCCGCGCCCTTCTCGAGCCGCGACCAGCCGCGCGCCTCGAGCTTCCTCCGGATCTCCTCGGCGGAGAGGTGGTGGGAGCGGAAGAACTCCTCGTTGTCCCCGGTCTGCATGAGCTCGATGAAGCGGACGGTGAGGGGGAGGGAGCGGGTCCAGGCGAGAAAGCGGTCGAGCTCGGAGTCCTCGAGGCCGCGGAGCAGGACCGCGTTCACCTTGATCGAGGGGATGCCGGCCTCGACGGCGGCCCCGATCCCCTCCACCACGCCGTCCATGCGGTCGGCGCCGGTGAGGCGGGCGAACCGCTCCCGGTCGAGGCTGTCGAGGCTGACGTTCAGGGCGGCGAGCCCCGCCTGGCGCAGGCCGGGGGCGAGCTCGGCGAGCCGGTAGCCGTTGGTAGTCAGGCCGACCCGGCGAACGCCCGGGGTGGATGCGACCGTGCGCACCACCTCGCAGATGTCGGCTCGCAGGGTGGGCTCGCCGCCGGTCACCCGGACCTTCCAGAACCCGAGCCCGGCGAAGGCGCGGACCAGGCGGGAGATCTCCGCCAGGGAGAGCGGCGGGTCGCGGTCCCTCGGGCAGCCGCTCGGCAGGCAGTAGACGCAGCGGAAGTTGCAGCGGTCGGTGACCGAGAGTCGCAGGTACTCGAGCGGCCGTCCGAACGGGTCCCGCAGCGTCCGAGTGCCGACGCGGTCTGGCACGCACGAGCGCGCTCGCTCGAGGGGCGGCATGGATGAATGGTAGCACCTCCGCCCGCGCCCGGCGGTGGGAACGCGCCCTTTCGAGCGCTCCCCCTGACTACATCCTCACCCCTTCCGACCGCGCGCCGCAGGCTCCCCGGGGAGCCCTCCTCTCCCCCTTTGAGCGTGGACCGGGACCGGTCGGCGCCGCCGTCGCCCGCGGCGGCGGGCGCCTTTGGTGAAATGACCACCGGGCATGGTCTTTCCACGGTGTCGCTCGCCCGTTCCGATCCGCCCGGACCCCAACAGGCCGGAATGACGGGCCCTTTGGCGTTCGCGCTGGTGGCACGCTCATTGCTCGAATCCAAGGACGAGCGGGGGACCACCTTTCTCGAGCTCGCAGGCTCTTGTCCGGCGCACTCGTGGATCGACTCCGGAGAAGGCGTCATCGAGGGGAGAGGTGGAAACAACGAGGCGCGTGGAATGACCTGCACCCCGACCGCGGTCTCCTTCGGTTCCGCGAGGGAGTCGCCACGGGCGACGAGCCCTGGGACGTCGCACACCCTCAGTGAGAGGGGGTGCGACGAGACGGGCGCGTCGGCCGGCCGCTCCCGCGATGCGCAGAAAAAAGCTGTCGAACCCCCCTCGTTGTGCGGTATTCGATGGGCCTTGGCGCGGGCGGTCGAGCGGGTGCCCGCGCTGTTCGCAGAACACCCGAACCGTGGGACGGACCTCCCTATGAGACACAGGCTCGGCATCGCACTCATCGCGGCGGCCGCGTTGCTTCCGCCCGCCGCCGGTCGCGCGAGCGAGTTGGAAGTCTACTCCAGCACTCAGCTCAACGCCTCGCAGCAGTACCAGGGTGGCAGGACCATCCCGGCGGTCCCGCTCTACGAGTTCCTCTCCCTGTCGGGGAGGGGGCTCCAGATCCCCGGCGGCGACCTCCAGCTCGTCGTCGACATCTGGGGCGGCGTCGACCTGGCGAGCCCCGCGTCGAGCTGCCCCTCGTGCACGCCCTCCCCGCTGCCGGGCGGCTGGTGGAACGGCTACGCCAACTCCGGCCGCTGGAGCGGCGACCTCAACCTCGGCTACCTGCAGGCGAGCTGGCTCGGGGGCAACCTCAAGGTCGCGCTCGGGCGCATGAGCGTCGGCTACGGAAACTCGCGCATGCTGCAGCTCGACGGCGGCTCGTTCTCGGCGCGCATCGCGAACATGTTCACCCTCGACGCCTACGCGGGCGCCCCCACCACCCAGCGCTTCACCGCCTACGGCAACGTCTACTCCGCCAACCCCACCATCGGGAACCTGGCGGTGGGCGGGCGCCTGGGCTTCGCCTACGAGCAGTGGGTGAACGTGGGCGTCTCCACCGCGCTCGCCTGGGACGCGGGGGACATCACCCGCGAGGACCTGGCCGTCGACCTGAAGATCTCCCCGGTCTCCTGGGTCTACCTGATCGGCTACCTCGACTACAGCCTCTTCGCCGCCGACTACTTCACCGGCTTCGGCGGGCAGGTGGCGGACGCGAGCGCGAACGTGGTCTTCCCCATCACCGCGCACCTGCAGGCGACCCTCGACTACTCCTACACCATCCCGGCGCTCTTCCTCCCCTACAACTCCATCCTCTGGGTGTTCAGCGACGCCACCCACCAGTACCTGGGGGCGAGCGCGCGGCTCGGGCTGGAACAGTTCCACCTCAAGGTGCCCATCGACTTCGACGTCGGGTACCGGCGCGTCTTCGAGGACGCCATCGGCAGCAGCACCACCGCCGGCAACCGCCTCTTCCTCGGGGCGAAGTGGAAGCCGTCCGCGGCCGCCACGGTGGGGGTCGAGGGCGCCTGGCTCCAGATCCCCTCGGCGGAGACCTGGACCCCGCTCAACCAGACCCCGAGCGCCTCGGGCTACGGCAACGCCCGGGCCTACGGCTCCCTCAAGGCCCTCGGCTTCACCGGTACCCTCGACTTCCAGGGCTACTGGTTCACGCAGCAGGTCAACGGACAATGGAGCTCGCTCATCGGCAACGCCACCCTGGGTTACGAGATCGGGAGCGGGCTCTCGGTCGTGGGCGCCATCTCCGGCGGCGCGACCCCCTACTACTCGAGCTACTTCAGCGGCCTGGTGAAGATCGTCTACAACCAGACCTACCGCTCGCGCGAGGTGTACTAATGAAGACCAGGCTCCTCGTCGTGCCGCTCGTCCTCGCGGCGGCCGCCTGCGTGAACCAGGGGAAGAAGCCCGAGGCCACGCAGCCGCAGCCCTACAAGTTCCCGCACGCGACCCACATCGAGGCGGGGGTGGCGTGTCTCGAGTGCCACTCGCCCATCCCCAAGTCGACGAAGCTCCAGCTGGACGTCATCGACGTGAAGCTCCCCGCCAAGTCCGAGGTGTGCGGGAACTGCCACGACCCGATGCCGACCTACACGCCGGTGCAGCGCTTCCAGCCGGCGGTGCACTTCGACCACGCGGCCCACCTGCCCCGCGTGAACAACGACTGCGGCAAGTGCCACGTGAAGTTCACCGACAACGGTGACATCGCGAAGCCGGTCCCGGCCATGAAGGCCTGCACGAGCTGCCACCAGCACTCGCAGGACTTCGCCGTCGGCCGCTGCCAGCCCTGCCACCTCGACCTCAAGCACTATCCGCTCAAGCCCATCGCCGAGTACACCCACGCGGCGAACTTCCTCGAGGAGCACGGCAAGTGGGCGCGCGAGTCGGTCTCCACCTGCGCCACCTGCCACGACCAGACCATGTGCTCCCAGTGCCACACCGCCACCACCCGGCCGCTCCCGCCCGACGTCCAGTTCCCCGAGAAGGTGAGCGCGGAGTTCATCCACCGCGGCGACTGGATCTCGCGGCACGCGCTCGCGCAGCAGGAAGACCCGGCGAGCTGCCTCCGCTGCCACGGCACCGGCTACTGCCAGAGCTGCCACCAGTTCCAGGGGGTCACCCCGCCCGGAACCGACCCGCACCCGGCCGGCTGGGCCCAGACGCACGGGCCCATCGCCCGCGGCAACATCATCTCCTGCGCCGCCTGTCACAACCAGGGGGCGGGTGCCATCTGCGTGCAGTGCCACGGGCAGGGCGGCATCAACCCGCACCCGCCGGGGTGGAAGGGGACGACGGCGCAGATGAGCTCGAACGCCACCTGCCGCATCTGCCACCACTAGCTCGCGGACCGAGAGCAGCGATCCCGGCGCCCGCTCCCTTCTCCGGGGGGCGGGCGTCGCCGTCTTGGCGCCGAAGGGGAGGGAGGCCTAGCCTCTCCGGGCGCCCAGCGCCGCGAGCAGCTTCTCCCAGATCCCGCCGAAGGCGCCGTTCGACATCGCCACCACCACGTCCCCCGGCCGCGCCTCGGAGCACACCGCCTCCACCATCTCCTCCACCGCGCCGCAGGCCCGGGCCGGCCGGCCCGAGGCGGCGATGTCGCGCGCCAGCCGGTCCACGTCGAGCCGCTCCGCCTCCGGGACGCGGTCGGTCGGCGCCGGGCGGAGCAGGAACACCCGCGCGGCGTCGCCGAAGCTCCGGCCGTACTCCTCCTGGTGCAGGCTGCGGCGGCTGGTATTGGAGCGGGGCTCGAAGCAGGCGAGGAGCCTCGCCCCCGGGAACGAGCCGCGGATGGCGGCGAGGGTGCGCGACACCGCGGTGGGGTGGTGGGCGAAGTCGTCGACGACGGTCACGCCGCCGGCGCTGCCTCGGACCTCCTGGCGCCGCCTCACGCCCCGGAACTCCTCCAGCCCGGCCGCGATCTCCTCGAAGCCGAGGCCGAGGCGGGTGGCCGCGGCCGCGACCCCGAGCGCGTTCTCCACGTTGTGGGCCCCGCCGACGGCGAGGCGCACCGCGCCGAGCGCGCGGCCGCGCCGGACGAGCCGGAAGCGCGCCCCGTCGGCCGCGAGCGAGAGGTCTCTCGCCTCCCAGTCGGCCCGGTGCTCGACCGAGTAGCTCTCCACCTCGCAGGCGGCGCGCCCGGCGAGCTCGACCACGCTCGGCCAGGTGGCGCAGGCCGCGAGGAAGCCGTCCCGGGGCAAAAGTGCCACGAACCGCTCGAAGGCGCTTCGGTAGTGGGTCTCGTCCCGGTAGATGTCGGCGTGGTCCATCTCGCAGCTCGTGAAGATGGCGGTCCGGGGGCGGTAGTGGAGGAACTTCGGCCCCTTGTCGAAGTAGGCGGTGTCGTACTCGTCCCCCTCGACGACGAAGTGCTCCCCGCGCCCGATGCGGAAGTTGCCGTCGAAGTCGCGGGTCACTCCTCCCACCAGGAACGAGGGGTCGCGCCCGGCGCGGTGGAGTACGAAAGCCATGAGCGCGCTGGTGGTGGTCTTGCCGTGGGTCCCCACCACCACCACCCCGTGGCGCGGGGCGATGAAGAGCTCCCCGAGCGCCTGCGGGAACGAGACGTGGGCGAGCCCGCGCTCGCGCACGGCGGCGGCCTCGGGGTTGACGGCGCGCACCACGTTCCCCACCACCACCACGTCGGGGCGGGCGCGGTCCAGGTTCTCGGGCCGGTAGCCGGACCAGGCCTCGATGCCCCAGCGCTCGAGCTGGGTGGACATGGGGGGATAGACGTTCTCGTCCGAGCCGGTGACCTCGTAGCCCGCCGCCTTGAGCATACCGGCGAAGGACCCCATCCCGGTGCCGCAGACGCCGACGAGGTGCACCCGCTTCACTCTCGACCAGTCGATGGCCCGCTCTCCTTCCATGGCTCTCCCTACCCGACCGCTTGCGCCACCGCGTCGTGGAAGTCCCGCCGGAACCGCAGGATCTCCGCGGGGCGCCGGCCGGCCGGGTGCACGTGGTTGGTCAGGAGGGCGACGACGAGCTCCCGGTCGCGGTCGATCCAGAGCGAGCAGCCGGTGTAGCCGAGGTGGCCGATCGCTCCCGTCGGGCCGCGGCCGAGGAGCGACCCGATCGTGGAGCCGGTCGGCGAGGGCGTGTCCCAGCCGAGCGCGCGGGTGCTCCCCGGGGCCCCCCGCCGGGCGAAGGAGCGTGCCACCGCCGGGTCGAGGAGCCCGGGCCTGCCCGAGAGGGCGTCGAGCCAGGCCTGGCCAAAGGCCGCCACGTCGCGGGCGCTCGAGAAGAGGCCGGCGTGGCCGGCGATGCCGCCCATGGCGTAGGCGTTGTCGTCGTTCACCGCCCCGCAGTTCACCTCTTCCCGGTGCGGACAGCGCTCGGTGGCGACGAAGGCCCGGCTCCTCTCCGGGCCCGAGCCCCGCCTCGCCTCGTCGACGAAGAAGGTGTCCTCGAGGCCGAGGGGGGCGGCGATCCGCGCGCGGAAGAGGGCGTCGAGCCTCTCCCCGCAGGCGCGCTCGACGAGGAGGCCAAGCGCCAGGAAGGCGGGGTCGCCGTAGAGGGCGCGCGAGCCCGGGGGGGCCTCGAGCGGCTCCCGGCACACCGCCCGGGAGACGAGCGCGCGGCCGCGGGCGAAGGCCGCCTCGAGGTCCCGGGGACGGCGGGCCGGGGGCAGGAAGGCGTCGGCCGAGGCCGGGTCCTGCCGGACCTCCTCGTAGTAGGGGCGGAAGGCGGGGAGCCCGCTCGAGTGGGAGAGGAGCTCGCGCAGGGTGACCCGCTCCTTCCCGCCGGCCTCGAAGCCGGGGAGGCGGTCCGCCGCCGGCTCGTCGAGCGCCAGGGCCCCCTCTCCGACGAGCAGCGCGACGGCGGTCGTCGTCGCCATCACCTTGGTGAGGGAGGCGACGTCGAAGAGGTCCCCGGGGGCGAGCTCGCGCCGCCCGGGGACGAGCTCGGCCGACCCGGCCCAGCCGAGGTGGACCATGTCGCCGCGGTGGCGCACCGCGGCGGCGACCGCCGGGGCGACGCCCTCGCTCACTGCGGCCAGGGCGGCTCTCGAGACTCCCGGGAGCTCCGGGAACCGCGGAGTCATGCGGTGGCGCCCTGCTCGAAGACGAGCCGCGGCGGCCCCTCCTCCGGGCGGCGCGGCCCCACCACGGTCACGATCGACCCCATGGGGAGGGCCAGGTTCGGGTCCTCGTGCCCGGCGGGGATGCCCTCGATGGCTGGGACGTTGAGCTCCCAGGCGAACCGCCTCACCACCTCGATGCCGGGGAGGTCGGGGTCGTCGCACTGGGTGAACTGGCCCAGGCAGATGGCGGCGACGCGGTCGAAGGCACCCGCGAGCCGGAGCTGGGTGAGCATGCGGTCGAGCCGGTAGGGGCGCTCGCCCACGTCCTCCAGGAAGACCACCGCCCCGGCGAATCGCGGCTGCCAGCTCGTGCCGCACAGGTGGGCGAGCACGGTGAGCGACCCGCCCAGGAGCGGGCCCGAGGCCACGCCGGCGCGCAGCACCGCGGCGGCGACGACGCCGCGTCCGGGAGCGGGGACGGTGGCCTGCCGGTCGGCGGGCGGCGGGGCCCCCCCGAAGACGAGCACCTCCAGGTGGTCGAGCGCCGCCGGCCGGAGCCGGGAGAGCTGGGTCACCACCGGCCCGTGCACGGTGACAAGCCCGGCGCGGTTCAGGACCGCGTGAACGGCGGTGATGTCGCTGAACCCCACCACCACCTTGGGTGGGTGGAAGAGCCTGCCCGCCTCGAGCTTCGCCAGGATCCGCAGGGACCCGTAGCCGCCTCGGGCGCACCAGATGGCGCGGGCGTCCGCGTCGCTCGACGCCTCCAGCCACTCGGCCACCCGGCGGGCGTCGTCCCCGGCCAGGTAGCGGTCGCGGGCGGTGATGTCGGGCCGCATCCGGGGCACGAGGCCGAAGCGCTGGCGGAGGACCTCGAGCCCCTTCTCGAAGAGCTCCGGGTCGAAGGGACCGGCCGGGGCGACGATTCGGACGACGTCGCCCCGCTTCAGCGGCGGGGGGCGCAGCACCGGGCGAAGCATAGCCTCGGATCCCGGCCGGGTCGAGGAAGGGACTTCGACTGTCTCCCGCTTCGCGGCTTTGCTAGGCTCTCGCTTCCCGTCCCGCTTCCCCAACTCCGACGCGCGAGGTCGACGACACATGGCCGACAAGCCCGCACTGGAAGGCGAGGTCTTCTATCCGTCCCCCGAAGTGGTGGCGCAAGCCCGCGTGAAGGACTGGAACACCTTCGCGAAGCAGGCGCTCGCCGATCCGCTCGGGTTCTGGGCCAAGGAGGCGGAGGAGCTCGAGTGGTACCGCCGCTGGGACAAGGTCCTCGACGACTCGAAGAAGCCCTTCTACAAGTGGTTCGCCGGGGCGCAGTGCAACATCGTGCACAACGCCCTCGACCGCCACCAGAAGACCTGGCGGAAGAACAAGCTCTCGCTCGTCTGGGTGGGGGAGCGCAACGAGGTCCGCACCTACTCCTACTTCGCGCTCAACCGCGACGTCTCCAAGTTCGCGAACGTGCTGAAGGCGATGGGCGTGAAGAAGGGCGATCGCGTCACCATCTACATGCCGCGCGTGCCGGAGATCGTCATCGCCATGCTGGCGTGCGCCAAGATCGGCGCCATCCACTCGGTGGTGTACGGCGGCTTCAGCGTCGACGCGCTCCAGGGGCGCATCGAGGACTCCGAGTCGAAGGTGGTGATCACCGCCGACGGCGGGTTCATGAACGGCAAGGTGGTGGAGCTGAAGAAGACCGTGGACGACGCGGTCCGCCACGCGCCCACGGTCGAGACCGTCATCGTGGTGCAGCGCACCAGCCACGAGGTGCGCATGGAGGCCGGCCGCGACTACTGGTACCACGACCTGATGAAGCTGCCCCTCGCCACCGGTGTCGCGTCCACCGAGGTCATGGACGCCTACGACCCCCTCTACATGCTCTACACCTCGGGCACCACCGGGAAGCCGAAGGGGCTCATCCACTGCCACGGCGGCTACATGGTGGGGGTCTACTCGACGCTCAAGTACGTCTTCGACGTGAAGGACGAGGACCGCTACTGGTGCGCCGCCGATCCGGGCTGGGTGACCGGGCACTCCTACATCGTCTACGGGCCGCTGCTCATGGGCGCCACCACCTTCATGTACGAGGGGGCGCCGACCTACCCGTATCCGAACCGCTGGTGGCACCTCGTCGAGAAGTACGGCATCACCATCCTCTACACGGCGCCCACCGCCATCCGCGGGCTCATGCGCTTCGGGGAGTCGTGGCCGAACCGCCACGACCTCTCCACCCTGCGGCTGCTCGGGTCGGTGGGGGAGCCCATCAACCCCGAGGCCTGGAAGTGGTACCACCGGGTCATCGGCAAGGGGCGCTGTCCCATCATGGACACCTGGTGGCAGACGGAGACGGGGATGTTCCAGATCACCCCCACGCCGGTGGTGCCGCTCAAGCCCGGCTCGGGCACCCGCCCGTTCTTCGGGCAGGAGGCCGAGATCCTCGACGAGGCCGGGAACGCGGTGGCGGACGGCGAGGAGGGCTACCTCACCTTGAAGAACCCCTGGCCGGCCGCCGCCACCACCATCTACAAGGACCCGGAGCGCTACGTGAAGCAGTACTGGTCGCGCTACCCGGGCCGCTACATGGCCGGCGACTCCGCCAAGCGCGACCGGGACGGGTACTTCTGGGTCATCGGGCGCACCGACGACGTCATCAAGGTATCGGGCTACCGGCTCGGGACCGCCGAGGTGGAGAGCGCACTCGTCTCGCACCCCGCCGTGGCCGAGGCGGCGGTCATCGGCGTCCCGCACGAGGTGAAGGGACAGGCCATCTACGCCTACTGCATCCTCCGCGCCGGCTTCAAGCCGTCGGAGGACCTGGCGGACGAGGTGAAGTCGCACGTCGGGAAGCACATGGGACCCATCGTGCGACCCGAGAAGATCACCTTCGTCGACAGCCTGCCGAAGACCCGCTCCGGAAAGATCATGCGCCGGCTGCTCAAGGCCCGCGCCCAGGGGCTGCCGGAGGGCGATGTCTCGACCCTGGAGGAATAGCGAGCGCGCCCGGACGTTTCCCTCCGTCGACGGGCGGGATGCGCATCCCGCCCGCGCGCTCTTCGCAACAACGCTTCCGGTGCCGCGGGAATCGCGGTATCTAGCAACAACTTCCCCAAAAGGAGAACACATGCGTATCGCAGTTGCCCTCGCCTTCTGCGCGGTCGCCCTGCCGGTGCTCGCCGCCGGCCCGGAGCTCAAGACCGACGACGACAAGACCCTCTACGCGCTCGGCGTGCTGGCCTCGAAGAGCTTCGCCGACTTCAAGCTGACGCCGAAGGAGCTGGAGATCGTCGAGCGCGGCATGACCGACGCGCTCACCGGCAAGAAGCTCGCCATCGACCCCGACGCCTACCAGCCGAAGGTGCAGGAGTTCGCCCAGAAGCGCATGGCGGCGTCGGGCCAGGAGCGCGCCGCCCGCGAGAAGACCGTGGTCGAGGGCTACGCGAAGGAGAAGGGCGCGGAGAAGACCGCCTCGGGCCTCGTCTTCATCTCGGAGCGCGAGGGGAGCGGCGCGAGCCCGAAGCCCTCCGACAAGGTGAAGGTCAACTACGAGGGCAAGCTCATCGACGGCAGGGTGTTCGACAGCTCCTACAAGCGCGGGCAGCCGGTCGATTTCCAGCTGAACCAGGTCATCCCCTGCTGGACCGAGGGCGTCGCCAAGATGAAGCCGGGCGGGAAGGCCAAGCTGGTGTGTCCTCCGGCGATCGCCTACGGCGAGCGCGGGGCGGGCGGCGTCATCCCGCCGAACGCCACGCTCGTCTTCGAGGTGGAGCTCCTCGAGGTGACGCCGGGCGCGGGATCGCCCTCGAAGTAGACGGGACCGGCGGGCGGGGGCGAGGGCCCCCTCCCCTCCCCACCGGCCCCCCGGGGCGAGAGGCAGGTGACCGCTCGGCACGCCGCCCTCGCGGCTGCGCTCCTCTGGGCGCTCCCCGCCGGAGCGGGCGTCGATCCATTCGAGATCCAGGTCTACGGCCCGGACCTCAACGAGCCCGGGCAGTTCTCCCTCGAGCTCCACCTCAACTACGCCTGGGGCGGCTCCACCGCCCCGGCCTACCCGGGCCAGGCGCCGTTGTCCCAGGCCGGCCACTACTCGCTCGAGGCGGCGGTGGGCGTCCTCGAGTGGCTCGACCTCGGGGCGTACCTGCTCACCTTCTCGGCCCCCGACTTCGGCTACCAGTATGGCGGCTGGAAGGTGCGGGCGAAGATGGTGGTGCCCCGCCGGCTCACCGGCGCCTTCTTCTTCGGGCTCAACGTCGAGGTGGGCCGCGTCCCCCTGTCGGTCGACTCCGCCGCCTGGGGCACCGAGTTCCGCCCCATCCTCGGCTGGTCCGACGACTGGCTGTACGTCGCCGTGAACCCCATCCTCGGATTCGCGCTCGACGGGCCGGACGCCTTCCGCGTCGAGTTCGGCCCCTGCGCCAAGCTGGAGGTGAACACCCAGCTATGGTTCGGCGTCGGGCTCGAGTACTACTCCTCCATGGGCTTCCTCGACGCCCTCCCCCCGGCGTCGCAATTCCAGCAGATCCTCTTCGCCGTCCTCGACCTCATGCCCCCGAAGGGGGGCGAGGAGAGCCCCTGGGAGCTCAACTTCGGGGTGGGTCGAGCCCTCACCGCCGCCACCCCGCAGCAGTGGGAGGTGAAGGCCATCGTCGGCCGGTCGTTCTAGCGCCTCCCCCGGCGGACCCCTCGCGGGGGTCCTTGCCCTCCTCCCTCCTTCCCCCTAGGGAACGTAGTCACGCGGAGGTTCCACTCATGCCGGATGGCTCGGAGAAGCTGGTCCTGTGGGGCGACACACAGTGGGAGAGCCCGTACGTCTTCTCGGCGTTCGTGGCGCTCGAGGAGAAGGGGCTCCGTTACGAGATGCGGCTGTTGTCCCTCGCCCAGGGAGAGGCGAAGAAGGGCGACTACGCGCAGAGGTCGGTCACCGGGCGCGTGCCGGCGCTCGAGCACGGCGACTTCTGGCTTTCCGAGTCCTCTGCCATCGACGAGTACCTGGAGGACGCCTTCCCGCCGCCGCGCTTTCCAAGGCTCTACCCCGAGGACCCGCGCCAGCGCGCCCGAGCCCGCCAGGTGCAGGCATGGCTCCGGAGCGACCTCTTGCCGCTGCGGGTGGCGCGACCTACCCGCTCCCTCTTCTTCGGCGAGAAGGTGAAGGCCCTGCCGCCGGACGCCAAGGAGGCCGTGGACCGCCTCTTCAAGGCCGCCGAGCAGCTCCTGCGCCCGGGCGCCACCTCGCTCTTCGGCTTCTTCTCGGTGGCGGACGCCGACCTCGGGCTCATGCTCCAGCGCCTCGTCCACAACGGCGACCCGGTCCCGGAGCGGCTGCACCGCTACGCGCAGGCGGTGTGGAACCGCCCGTCGGTGAAGAAGTACGTCGATCACCCGCGCCGCAAGGCACCGTAGCTTTCCGCCCGCGCTATCGCAGCCGCTTCCAGTAGATCCTCTCGCCCACGTCCGGCAGGACGAGGCCCGGGACCTCGCCCACCGGGGCGTAGCCGTGCCGCTCGTAGAAGCGGCGGGCGCCCTCGTTGAAGTCGGAGACGAGCAGGAAGGCGTGCCGGCTCTCCTTCGCGACCTCGGCCTCGAAGGCGGCGAGCAGGACCGCGCCGATCCCCTCACCGGTCGCCTCCGGCACCACCGCCAGCAGGCGCAGGTACCCCCCCACCCCGAGCGTCCCGCCGCGGAGGAACCAGGCGAGCCCGCGCGCGCTGCCGTCGCGGTCCTCCACCAGGAGCCCGTCGCCGCGGTCGAGCGCCGCGCGCAGGTCCTCGCCGATCCGCCCCGCGTCCCGGCGGTAGCGAACGAGGAGCGGGAGCCGGGCGAGCGCGGCGGCGAGCCGGGCGACGTCGCCGGGCAGGAGCGGACGGATCATGGCTTTCCTCCGACGATCTCCACCGCCGCCGGGGCGGCGGCGACGAGGCGCATGGGCCGGCCGCCCTCCGAGGCCCGCACCACGGCGGCCCCGCCCGGCGGCAGGTCGAACCAGGCCCGGCTCGACGCGGGCAGGTTCTCGGCCCCGTCGACCTCCACCCCCTCGAGCTCCAGGACCAGGTTCGGCAGCGGCACCGAGACCGTCAGGCCCGAGATGGGCACCGCTCCCCGGTTCACCACCTCGGCCGACCCGTCCGGCCGGTAGCTCACCTCGACGTCCCCGATGGCCCGCAGCCGCGTCCCGGCCTCGTCCCAGGTGAGGGAGGCGAGGGTCCCGCTACGCACCCGCGCGGCCAAGCGCTCGAGCGCCTCGTCGAAGGCCGGGTGGAGCTCGAGGCCGCCGTCCACCTCCCGGACGACGAGGCGCGCCAGGAGGTCCGGGCGCGTGGTCGTCCGGGGCGCGGCGGCGAGGTAGGTGTGCCCGACGAAGAGCCCGCGCTCCCCCTCGAGGCGGTCGAGCGCCGCGTCGGAGAGCGCCCGGGCGAGCGCCTCCGGCGTCCCCTGGAACATGGTGGAACCGAAGACCCAGAGCTTCCCGTCGAGCGGCATGGGGTAGAAGGCGGGCGCGAGCCCGGGCGCGAACAGGTTGCCGACGACCGGCTCCCGCGCGAAGCCTCCCACGTCCCCGGCCTCCCAGACCCAGCGGAAGCCCCCCCCGGCGAGCAGGTCGCGCACCGCGTAGGGCCCGTCCGCGCGCCAGCCCTCGGCCGAGATCGCCTCGCAGTTGGTGTAGGGCTCGTGGTCGATCCAGGTCACCACCCCGAAGCGCCGCAAGAGCGGGAGCGCGCCGCGCACCGCCTCGCGGTCGTCGGGAAGGGGGCTCGGCGAGTGCGACGCCACCTCGGAGCCGGCCATCGCCAGCTCGCGGGCGAGGGAGGCGGTCTCCGGGTCCTCGAGCGCCCCCCGGCGCGCGTGGACGAAGAAGCTCTTGGTGATGCGCAGCCCGCGACCGAGGAAGCCGCCCGGCCCGGCCGGCCGGCAGAAGGGGCGCGAGTCCCCGTAGAGCACGGCGCGGAGCGCCTCCGGATCGGTGCGGTCGGCGTGGTCGGTGAACACCACCGCCGCCCGCGTCCCGGCCGGCCAGCGCTCGACGACGAGCGGGAGGGCCGGGGCGCCGTCGAGAAGGTAGAGGGTGGCGCGGCCGCGGACCTCCTCGCCGCGGCGACGCGGCATGCGGCTCTCGGGCCTCTTGTGCTCCAGCTCGGCGAAGTGCACCTGTCCGTCCTCGTCCTCCGGGAGCCGCGGCAGGCACCGCTCGTATACGGCGAAGGGGTGGGAGGCCTCGTCGTCGAGCACGAGTTCCAGGTCGGCTCCGCCGGAGCGCGGGGTCACCCGGGCGGCGACGAACCCCGGCCCTCCCACGACCGCGAGCTGCCTCGCCGCCACCGCGATGGGCGTCCCGCGGTCGACCCGGAGCGACTTCGCGACCGCCCGCCAGGAGAGGTCGTGGGCGATGGCTCGCACCGGCCCGGGGAGCGAGAGGCGGATGGCTTCCCTCTCCGCCGCGGCGTCGGCGAGGTAGCGCACCCGGACCTCCAGGCTCACGCTCGCGCCCGCGGGCCGGAGCCGCACCTCCACCTCCCGGAGCGCGTCCGCCGCCGTCCCCACCGCGTCGTCGCCGTCGCGCCGGAAGGAGAGCGGGGGGAAGGCGCTCCCCTCCTCCACCGGGGCCAACTCGGCCCGGACGGGCAGCTCGATCGAGCGCCCCGCCGCCCGCAGGAGGACCTGCGCGGGGGCTCCTTCGGGCTCCGCCGCCCGGGCCACCGCGAGGACGAGGGTGAGCGAAGCGAGAAGCCTCATCGCGTCACGCGAATGCGACGCTCCGCGGGAGCCGTGGCACCTCGCAATTCGACCCTCCTCCCGGGCGTGCCCGCCTCCGTTTCACGGTACCCGCCGGCCCGGAGAGCCACAAGTTCCGTGCTGGCTTGGAGGTGCGAGTCGGGAGCACCACCGGGGTCGGCGCGGACACCGCGCGCCGACGCCCACTCTCGACCGGCGCGTCTACGAGCTCCTGTGCCTGCCTTCGGCCGAGTGAGGCCGGGCCGCGGGCCTCACATGTTCTGGCTCAGGATCAGGTTCACGTACTGGGCGCGCTCGAAGGCCCGCGGGTCCTTCGCCTCCTTCTGGGAGAGCGTCCCGCGGAAGTCCTCCAGGCTCGAGTACCGCCCCCGCTCCATCCAGCCCTCGAGGTCGGAGCGCAGCGCCGCGAGGTGGGACATGCCGTTGCGCAGGAGCGCGGCGGCGAGCTGCACCACCGTCGCCCCGGCGAGCACCATCTTCACCACGCCGGCGCCGTCGTGGACCCCGGTGGACGTCGCCAGGTCGGCCTTCACCCGGCCGTAGAGGATGGCGGTCCAGCGGAGCGGCAGGAGCATCTCCCAGGAGTGCGACAGCTGCATCGAGCTGTGGAGGGCGAGCCGGTCGAGGTCGATGTCCGGCTGCAGGAAGCGGTTGAAGAGGACGAGCGCGTTCACGCCCGCGTCGTCGAACCTCTTCGCCACGTTGGCGAACGAGGTGAAGTAGGGAGACACCTTGAGGGCGATGGGGACGCTCACCGCCTTCCTCACCGAGTTCACGATGTCGAGGTACTCGCGCTCGATCACCTCGCCGCTCACCGCCGGGTCGGCGCCCACCGAGTAGACGTTCACCTCGAGGGCATCGGCGCCCGCGCCCTCGAGCTGCTTCGCGTACTCGCTCCAGCTGCCGGGGGAGGCGCAGTTGAGGCTGGCGATGACCGGGATCTTCACCGCCTTCTTGGCCTTGTCGAGCAGTCGCAGGTACTCGCGCGGGCCGATGCGCTGGGGGGGCAGGTAGGAGCGGGCCTCGGGGTTCGCGTCCGACTGGAAGGAGACGGCCTCCTCGAGCTCGCTCTCGGCGGCCTCGATCTGCTCCTCGAAGAGCGACCGCACCACCACGGCGCCGGCCCCGCTCGCCTCGGCCGCCTGGAAGTTCTCGATCTTGTTCGACAGGGAGGAGCTCGCGACGACGAGGGGGCTCTGGAGCTCGAGACCCATGTATCGGGTCGACAGGTCGGCCATCGGGTGGTCTCCGCCACGGCGGGGACGATCCCGCCGCGCTCGAGGTGGAAAACGGACGGTCATCCTCGCGCGTCCGGGGTGCGTTTGGGAAGGATCTTTTCCGGGCGGAGGTCGCGCGCCGGAGCGGCCGGGTTCGCGCCGCACCGCGGCATTCGCAAGGGCGTCCTCGACGGGTCGCTCCGGGGCGCCTTTCGGGCTCCCCTACTTCGGACGGACGGTCAGGACAGGGATGTGGGCCTTGCGCACCACGCGCTCGGCCACCGAGCCGAGGAGGACGTGAGCCACCCCGGTGCGGCCGTGCGTCCCCACCACGAGGAGCTGGAACCCCTGGCTCGCCAGGTCGAGCACCTCCGTCGCCGGGTCGCCGATGGACTTGGCGGTGCGCGCCGCCGGCGCCCCCATCTCGAGGGCCAGCTTCCGCCACTCCTCGAGGAGGCGGTCCGTCTCGTCCGAGAGATCCTGCAGCATCCTCGAGCTCGGGAGCACGGTTCCCTCGGGGAGGGTGTATCCGGGCAGGGGGTAGGCGTGGAACAGCGTCACCTCGCCGTCGAAGTGCTTGGCCAGCTCGGCGGCGGTGGCGAGCGCGTCCCGGGCGGCGGGGGAGAAGTCCACCGGGCACAGGATCTTCTTCCAGGGGAGCGAGGTCATTCCTTCCAGTCCCTGAGGAGGAACTCCTCCTCCACCGGCGACAGATCGAAGCGCTCCGCGGCGTCCGAGATGAGCTTCGCCCGGGGGGCCCGGGGGTCCTCCTGTCGCCGGTCGCTCAACCAGCGGAGCGCCCGGCGGAGCGACTCGCCCTCCGGCATGAGACTCTTCGCGTCCGACATCGGCCACCTCCGACAACAAACGTTACCCTTCCACGCAAAACCCGCAAGCGCCTCGGCGGTCCCGGCCGGGGCTTCGCGCAGGGGGAAGCGAGAGTCGCGCCCGCAACCCGTCCCCGCGGTGGACATGCTCTCGATCCCTCTCGCCGGGAGGCTCGTTGGTCCGCGAGCACCGGCTCGCGGTCCCGTCGCCGCCGAGGGTGCACCGCTCGCTCCGGTGGCGGCGGCGCCGCGAGCCTCCGGCCCGCTTCCGCCCGGTCTTCGAAGATCGCGAGCCCCTCCACTCCACCGGGAGACGAGGGCGCGCCGCCGCGCGCCGGAACCTCCTGGCAGGGTCTCCACCCCATCCGGGGCCCCGGCGCGCCGTTGCCTCGGCCGCTGGCGGACCCACGCTCCAAGTGGTGGCGCCGCGGTGGGGCCGCGGCGAGAAGGGAGGGGGTGCCATGCTCGTCAGGGACGCGATGACGCCTCACGTCGCGACCGTGGCTCCCGGAGATAGCCTGCAGTTGGCGGCGGCGAGGATGGGCGAGCTCGACGTCGGGGCGCTCCCGGTGACGGAGGGCGACGCGCTCCTCGGGATGATCACCGACCGCGACATCGCCGTCCGCGCGGTGGCGCGCGGGATGGACCCCTCCTCCACCCGGGTGGCGGAGGCGATGACCCCCCAGTCCATCTGGTGCTACGAGGACCAGGACACGCTCGAGGCGGCGCGCATCATGGAGGCCATGGCTCTCCGTCGGCTCATGGTCCTCGACCGCGGCCAGAGGCTCGTCGGCATGATCACCGTCGACGACCTCGCGTCGGTGGCCCGGCAGGAGCGGGTCGCCGGAGAGGTGATCGACCGCTCGGCGGCGAGGCGCCCGGCGTAGCTCTCTCGAAGCCGCTCCCCCTTGAGGCAGCTCGGGCCTCCGGTTAGGGAAGGCTCGGAGCTCCCATGCGACTTGCCACCCTGCGCGACGGGTCCCGCGACGGTCGACTCTGCGTGGTCCGCTCGGACGGGTCGCGGCTCGCCGACGCCTCGGCGGTGGCCCGAAGCCTGCAGTCGGCGCTCGACGAGTGGGATTCCGCGGCCCCCCGGCTGCGGTCGCTCGCGCAGGACCTCGACCGCGGGCGGGTGGAGGGAGCGCCCTTCGCCCCGCGGGAGCTCCTCGCCCCCCTCCCCCGCGCCTACGAGTGGGTGGACGGCTCGGCCTACCTGAACCACGTCCGCCTGGTGCGGCGCGCGCGCGGCGCGGAGCCGCCGCCCACGCTCGAGACCGACCCGCTCGTCTACCAGGGCGGCAGCGGGGTGCTGCTCGGCCCGGCCGACGACATCCCCCTCGGCGATCCGGGTTGGGGGCTCGACCTCGAGGGCGAGGTGTGCGCCATCCTGGGCGACGTCCGGCAAGGCACGCGGGCGGCGGAGGCGGCCGACCGGGTGTTCCTGCTCTGCCTCGCCAACGACGTCACCTTGAGGAACCTGGTGCCGGGCGAGCTCGCGAAGGGGTTCGGGTTCTTCCAGTCGAAGCCGGCGACTGCCTTCTCGCCCTTCGCCGCCACCCCCGACGAGCTCGGGTCCGCCTGGCGCGACGGCCGGGTGTTCCTCCGGCTCGAGGTGCGGCTCAACGGCGAGGTGCTGGGCGACCTCGAGGCCGGGCCGGAGATGCACTTCTCCTTCCTCGACCTCCTCGCGCACGTCGTCCGCACCCGCTCCCTCACCGCCGGCACCATCCTCGGCAGCGGCACGGTCTCGAACGAGGACCGCACCCGCGGCGTCTCCTGTCTCGCCGAGCGGCGCATGGTCGAGATCCTCGACTCCTTAGACCGCCAGCCGCACACCCCCTTCCTCGCCCCGGGGGACGTGGTGGAGATCGAGATGCGCGACCCCTCGGGCCGGAGCGTGTTCGGGAAGATCTCGCAGAAGGTGGTGAAGCCGTGAAGCTCGCCCTCTACTCCTACTGGCGCTCCTCCTGCTCCTGGCGCGTCCGCATCGGCCTCCACCACAAGGGGCTCGCCTTCGACTACCGTGCGGTGAACCTCCTCGCGGGCGAGCAGTTCGGACCCGAGCACCGATCGCGCAGCCCCATGGGGCAGGTCCCGGTGCTCGAGGTGGAGGAGGGGAGCCAGATCCGGCTCGTCCAGTCGGTCGCCATCCTGGAGTGGCTCGAGGAGCGCTTCCCGGAGCGGCCGCTCCTCCCCCGCGATCCGGCCGGCCGGGCGCGGGTGCGCGCCTTGGTGGAGCACGTCAACTCCGGCATCCAGCCCTACCAGAACGCCGTGGTGCTGCGGTGGATGAAGGAGCACAGCCCCGACACCGCCGCCTGGACGGCACAGTTCATCGGCGGCGGCCTCGCCAACCTGGAGGCTGCCGTCCGTCCCGGCGCCGGCCGCTTCTGCCACGGAGACGAGGTGACCCTCGCCGACCTCTACCTCGTCCCGCAGCTCTACGGCGGGCGTCGCTTCGGCCTGGACCTCGCCCCCTTCCCCACCCTGCTGCGGGTGGAGGCTTCCTGCCAGGCCCTCGAGGCCTTCCGCCTCGCCGAGCCCGCCCGCCAGCCCGACGCGGTCCCCGAGAAGAGGTGAGCCATGCCCAGGGTCGAGCCCATCGGCATCCGCCGCATCGACGCGCTCCACTACTACGTCCACGACCTGGAGCGCAGCCGCCGCTTCTACACTCGCCTCATGGACTTCTCCGAGACCGCGGTCTCCTCGCCCGAGCTCTCCCGGCAGGGGCGGCAGCGCTCGGCCCTCTTCGAGGCGGGCGAGGTGAAGATCCTGGTCTCGGCCCCGGAGGGCGAGGGCGGCCGCGCCTCGCGCTTCCTGCGCAAGCACCCCGACGGCGTCGGCACCGTCGTCTTCGAGGTGGAGGACGCGGCGCGCGCCTTCCGCCTCCTCGAGGCGCGCGGCGCCACCCCCATCGACGAGGTCGCCACCCGGCGCGACGACGGCGGCGAGCTCCTCACCTTCGCCATCACCACCCCCTTCGGCGACACCACCTTCCGCTTCCTGGAGCGGCGCGGCCACCGCGCCCCCTTCCCCGGGATGGTGAGCCACCCCGCTCCGCTGGGCGGCGGCAACGCCTTCGGCTTCGGCCGCATCGACCACGTCACCTCCAACTTCCAGACCATGAAGCCCGCGCTCCTGTGGATGGAGCACGTCCTCGGCTTCGAGGAGTTCTGGGAGGTGCAGTTCCACACCTCCGACGTGGCCAGGGAGCGGCGGGAGCGGATGGAGGCCCACGGCTCGGGGCTGCGCTCGGTGGTGATGCGCGACCCCGTCTCCGGCGTGAAGTTCGCGAACAACGAGCCCTGGCGTCCGCACTTCAAGGACTCGCAGATCAACCTGTTCCACGAGGACCTGCGCGGGGACGGGGTGCAGCACGTGGCGCTCGCGGTGCGCGACATCGCCCGGGCGGTGCGCGGCATGCGCGACCGGGGGGTGGAGTTCATGCCCACCCCGGGGGCCTACTACGACATGCTGCCGGAGCGGCTGGAGGCCATCGGGGTGGGGGGCATCGAGGAGGACCTCTCGCTCCTGCGCGAGCTCCAGATCCTGGTCGACGGGGCGGCGCGCGGCGCCTACCTCCTGCAGATCTTCCTCAAGGACTCGGCCGGGCTCTACGGCGAGCCCGAGGCCGGTCCCTTCTTCTTCGAGATCATCGAGCGCAAGGGGGACGACGGGTTCGGCGCCGGGAACTTCCGCGCCCTCTTCGAGAGCATCGAGCGCGAGCAGGGAGCGAAGGAGCGGCCGTCGTGATCGACCGCATGGTGCTCGGGGAGGTGCCCCGCAAGCACCACATCGCGCTGCGGGACGGCTCGGGGAGGCTCCGCCACGAGGAGTGCCTCACCCGCCGGGGCTTCGACGGCCCCTACACCATCCTCTACCACCAGGAGCGCCCGCACGCGCAGCGGCCGGCGGAGGTCTCTCACGGCTGGCGGCTGCCGCTCTCGGTGCCTCCCCGGCCGCTGCGCAAGCGCCACTACCTCACCCAGGAACTGCGGGCGGCGGGAGGGGCGCCCCTGGACGCGCGCGTGCCGCTCCTCTTCAACGACGACGTGGTCCTCTCGCTCGTCACCCCGACGGAGCCCGACCCGGTCTACTTCCAGAACGGAGACGGCGACGACCTCTACTTCGTGGCCGAGGGCGGGGGGCTCCTGCGCACCGCCCTGGGGGACGTCCGCTTCTCCAAGGAGGACTACGTCTTCGTGCCGAAGGGGGTGTTGCACCGCTTCCTCCCCGACCCCGGGCCGCAGCGCTGGTTCTCCATCGAGTGCCTGGGGGGGGCGGCGCTGCCGCGCCAGTGGCGGAACGAGTCCGGGCAGCTGCGCATGGACGCGCCGCTCTGCCACAGAGACTTCCGGCGCCCCGCCTTCGAGGGGGCGCGGGACGAGGGGATCCGCGAGATGGCGGTGAAGCGCTCCGGCGCCTTCCACGGCTTCCGCCAGGAGACGCCTCCCCTCGACGTCGTCGGCTGGGACGGCTCGGTCTGGCCCTTCGCGCTCCCCGTCCTCTCCTTCCAGCCCCGCGTCGGTCAGGTGCACCTGCCGCCCACCTGGCACGGCACCTTCGCGGCGGAGGGAGCGCTCGTCTGCAGCTTCGTCCCCCGGCCGCTCGACTTCCACCCCGAGGCGATCCCCTGCCCCTACCCGCACGCGAGCGTCGACGTCGACGAGGTGCTCTTCTACCAGCGCGGCGAGTTCACCAGCCGGCGCGGGGTCGGCCCCGGCAGCGTCTCCCATCACCCGGCGGGCGTGATGCACGGGCCCCACCCGGGCGCCTACGAGGCCAGCATCGGCTCCAAGGCGACGAGCGAGCTCGCGGTGATGCTCGACTGCTACCGCCCGCTCCTCGCCACCGCCGCGGCGGTGGCCATCGAGGACCCCGGCTACCAGGGCAGCTTCCTGTGAGAGGGGGGCGGGCGCCCGCGCCTCTCACTCGCGGCGCACCGACTCCACCCAGATCTGCTCGCAGGCGCCGTTCCCGACGTCGTCGCGGCGCAGGCTGGTGCGGGCGCTCCGGCGCAGGACCCCGCCCCCGTCGCGGATCTCGAGGTCGACGAGCTTCCCCTCGAGCGTCACGAGGTCTCCCCGGCGGACGCGCCGCATCTCCCGCTCCACCTCCTCGGTCGCCGGAATGAGGTGGTTGTTGGCGACGTGCGACTGCAGGACGAGCTCGGGGAGCGGGGGCGTCCCCCTCCAGCGGTAGGAGACGTAGCGCTCGGAGAGGTGGAAGGAGAGGCGGGAGAGCACCGCCGGGTCCGCGGCCGGACCCCACACGAGCGCCACGTCCATGGGGACGACGAAATCCCACTCGTCGAGGAGCTCGGTGCTCGTGTCGACCGCGTAGCCGGTGATGCGGTAGCTGGCCCGCGGGAGCAGGCGGATGGCGTAGCCCTTCTTCGCGTACTCGATCGGCTCGGCGCCCGGGAGCTCGACCTGCTCCGGCTCGGCGGCCGCCCGGGAGGGCTCGACGCGGGCCCGCCAGTCGCGGCAGGCGGGGAGCGCGAGGAGGAGGAGCGCCGCCTGGAGCCGAGGCCGGGCCCCTGCCCTCATCGCCGGCCCTCCGAGCGGGCCCGGCGCGCCGCCGCCGCCGCGAGCGCGAGAAGCGAGGCGGCGAGCGCCGTGAAGACCGGGCTCGCCGCCCCCGGGGCGAGGAGGACGAGGAGGAGCGCCCCGGCCGCCGCCGCGAGGAGGTCGAGCGCCGGGAGGCGCCGCCCCGGGGCGAGGAGCCAGGCCGCGGCGGAGAGGACCCCGGCCCCGGCGGCGAGGCGGTGCCCGCGCCCCAGGGCGGATCGCACCTCGGGGAGGCTCGAGGAGACGACTGCCGCCGCCACCAAAAGGGCGCCCGCGGCGAGCGCGAGGACCGCCGCCGCGGCAGCGTCCTTCGCCCGCCTCGCCTCCGGGCGGGGCTCCTTCGTCACCAGGTCGACGAGCGACTCGAGCGCGCTGTTCCCGAGCTCCGCCCAGAGCACCAGCGCGGCCGAGAGGAGGAGGGCGAGCTGGGGCGCCGGCGCCAGGCGGACCTCCCCGCCGAAGACCCCGAGGGCCACCCCGGCGAGCACGTGGATCCTCATGTTGCGCTCGCGGGCGGTGACCTCGACGAGGCCGCGCAGGGCGTGGCCGAAGCTCGCCCGGAGGTTCCCGCCCCGGTCGCCGCCCTTCCCCTCCGCCCCCATGCCCGCTACCCCCCGGCCCCGGCCTTGCGGCGCACCCGGACCACCTTCTCCACCGAGGCGTGGACGGCCCCGGCGGCGTCGACGAGCTCGACGAGGTAGGTCCGGTCGACCGACCGCTCCCCCGCGAGGGCGGAGCGGATGGCGTCGAGCTCGGCCTCGTCGATGCGGAAGGACGCCGTCAAGGTCCCCCTCCCGGGCCGCCGGAAGCGAATGGAGGCCGCCTTGTCCCAGACGACGAAGCGCGGCCCCAGGTTGCGGATGAGCATGATCATGTAGAAGGGATCGACCGCCGAGTACATGCTGCCCCCGTACATCGTCCCCACGTAGTTCCGGGTGCGCAGGGAGAGCGGCAGCTTCACCCGCACCTCCCGCCAGTCGGAGGCGATGTAGGTCACCCGCCCGCCCGAGCCGCGGTAGACGGGGGCGAGGTTGAAGAGGTGGCGGGTGACGCGGGTCGCGAGCGACTCGGGCATGGCGCGGAGACGGGGTCACTTTACACGCCGGGGCGCGATCGTGTCTTCTCTCCCCCCTATGCCCATCCGCCCCTTCCAGAAGGTGATGGCCGCCAACCGCGGCGAGATCGCCATCCGCATCTTCCGCGCCTGCACCGAGCTCGGCATCGGCACGGTCGCCATCTACTCGGACGAGGACCGCCTCTCGCTCCACCGCTACAAGGCCGACGAGGCGTACCAGATCGGCAAGGGCAAGAAGCCCGTCGACGCCTACCTCGGCATCCAGGAAATCCTGGACCTGGCCCGGCGGGTGGGGGTGAGCGCCATCCACCCCGGCTACGGCTTCCTCTCCGAGAACCCGGAGTTCGCCGAGGCCTGCGAGCGGGCCGGCATCGCCTTCATCGGCCCCACCGCCGCCATGCAGCGCGCGCTCGGGGACAAGGTGGCCGGGCGCCGGGCGGCGGTGGCCGCCGGGGTCCCGGTGGTCCCGGGCACCGCCGACCCGGTCTTGCACGACGACGAGGCGCTCATCTTCGCCCGCCAGAACGGCTACCCCATCATCGTGAAGGCCTCGGGCGGCGGCGGCGGGCGCGGCATGCGCGTGGCCCGCAACCAGCGGGAGCTTCTCGAGGGGCTCGTCTCCGCCCGCAGCGAGGCCCAGGCCTCCTTCGGGAACCCGGCGGTCTTCCTGGAGCGCTACATCGAGAACCCGAAGCACATCGAGGTGCAGGTGCTCGGCGACGAGCACGGCAACCTGGTGCACCTCTTCGAGCGCGACTGCTCGGTGCAGCGGCGCCATCAGAAGGTGGTGGAGATCGCCCCCTCGCTGGCGCTCTCGCCGGCGGGGCGGGCCGCCCTGTGCGAGGACGCCCTCAAGATCGCGCGCTCCGTCTCCTACCGGAACGCGGCCACCGTCGAGTTCCTGCTCGACGGGGAGGGGCGGCACTACTTCATCGAGGTGAACCCGCGCATCCAGGTGGAGCACACCGTCACCGAGCTCATCACCGGCCGGAACCTGGTGCAGGCGCAGATCCGGGTGGCCCAGGGCTACCGCCTCTCCGACCCGGAGATCGGGATGGCGCGCCAGGAGGACATCCAGATGCGGGGCTGCGCCATCCAGTGCCGCATCACCACCGAGGACCCCCAGAACGGCTTCGCCCCCGACTTCGGCACCATCAAGGCGTACCGCACCGCCGGCGGGGCGGGCGTGCGCCTCGACGCCGGCAACGGCTTCACCGGCGCCCAGATCACCCCGCACTACGACTCGCTCCTCGTCAAGGTGTGCACCTGGGGGCTCAAGTTCGACGAGGCGGCGCGCATCATGCACCGCTCCCTGCAGGAGTTCCGCGTCCGCGGGGTGAAGACCAACATCTCCTTCCTGGAGAACGTCGTCACCCACCCGGTCTTCCTCGCCGGCCGGTGTGACACCTCCTTCATCGACGCCCACCCCGAGCTCTTGCGGGTGCCGGTGAAGCGCGACCGCGGCTCGAAGCTCCTCGGCTGGATCGGGGAGGTCATCGTGAACGGCTCGCCGGGGGTGCAGAAGCCGCTCAAGCCGAGCGAGCTGCGCGAGCCCCTCATCCCCAGGGTGGACGCGGTGAAGCCCCCGCGCGGCACCCGCGACCTGCTCCTCGAGCGCGGGCCGGAGGGGCTCGCAGCCTGGGCGCTCGCCGAGAAGAGGCTCTTGCTCACCGACACCACCATGCGCGACGCGCACCAGTCCCTGCTCGCCACCCGGGTGCGGAGCTACGACCTCCAGCGCATCGCGCCGGCGACGAGCATCCTCGGGGCGGGCCTCTTCTCCCTCGAGCTGTGGGGCGGCGCCACCTTCGACGTGGCCATGCGCTTCCTCAAGGAGGACCCCTGGGCGCGCCTCCACCGGCTGCGCCAGGCCATCCCCAACGTGCTCTTCCAGATGCTGCTCCGGGGCTCGAACGCGGTCGGCTACACCAACTACCCCGACAACGTGGTCGAGCGCTTCGTGGAGGAGGCGGCCCGGAGCGGCGTCGACGTCTTCCGGGTCTTCGACGCCCTCAACTGGACGAAGGGCATGACGGTGGCCATGGAGGCGGTGCGCCGCCAGGGCAAGGTCTGCGAGGCCGCCATGTGCTACACCGGCGACATCACCGACCCCAAGCGGGACAAGTACCCGCTCTCCTACTACGTGGCGCTCGCGAAGGAGCTCGAGCGCATGGGGGCCCACTTCCTCGCCATCAAGGACATGGCCGGGCTCCTCAAGCCCTTGGCGGCCCGGAAGCTGGTGCGGGCGCTCAAGGACGAGCTCGCCATCCCGGTCCACCTCCACACCCACGACACCTCCGGGATCGCCGCCGCCACCCTGCTCGAGGCGGCCCAGGCGGGCGTGGACGTGGTGGACGCCGCCCTCTCCTCTCTCTCCGGACTCACCGCCCAGCCCAACCTGAACAGCCTGTGCGCCGCCCTCTCCGGCACCGACCGCGACCCGGGGCTGGACGGCGCCGGGCTCCAGCAGCTCGCCTCCTACTGGGAGACGGTGCGCGAGTACTACGGGGCCTTCGAGTCCGGCCTGCGCAGCGGCACCGCCGAGGTCTACTGGCACGAGATCCCCGGCGGCCAGTACTCCAACTACCGTCCCCAGGTCGCCGGCCTCGGGCTCCTCGATCGCTGGGAGGAGTGCAAGGAGATGTACCGGAAGGTGAACCTCCTCTTCGGGGACATCATCAAGGTCACCCCCACCTCCAAGGTGGTGGGCGACATGGCCATGTTCCTCGTGAAGAACAACCTCGAGCCCGAGGGCGTCTTCGAGACGGGGGAGGAACTCGCCTTCCCCGAGTCGGTGGTGGGGCTGATGCGCGGCATGCTGGGCCAGGCCCATGGCGGCTTCCCGGAGAAGCTCCAGAGGATCATCCTGAAGGGGCAGGAGCCCATCCGCTGCCGCCCGGGCGAGCTCCTCGAGCCGGCCGACCTCGAGGCCGAGCGCAAGAAGGCCGAGGAGAAGGTGGGGGGCCCGGTCGACGACAAGGGGCTCATGAGCTGGCTGCTCTACCCCAACGTCTACCCCGAGTTCCGCCGCCACCTCGACGACTACTCGGACACCTCCGTCATCTCCACCCCCACCTTCCTCTACGGCCTCGAGCCGGGGCAGGAGACGCTCGTCGACATCGAGCCGGGGAAGACCCTCATCATCAAGCTCAACGCCGTCGGCGCCCTGCAGCCGGACGGAACGCGCAGCGTCTACTTCGAGCTGAACGGCGAGGCCCGAGCCGTCACCGTGCGCGACCAGTCGGCGCTGCAGGGGCGCGCCTCGCGCCCCAAGGCCGACCGGGGGAACCCGAAGCACCTGGGCGCCCCCATGCCCGGCAAGGTGCTGAAGGTCTCGGTGAAGCCGGGGGACGAGGTCCACGCCGGCTCCGTCCTCCTCGTCACCGAGGCGATGAAGATGGAGACGAACGTCAAGGCCCGCTCGGACTGCAAGATCGCCGAGGTGAAGTTCCGCGAGGGCGACAAGGTCGAGAAGGACGACCTCCTCGTCGTCCTCGCCTGAAGGGGCCCTACGACTTCTTCGAGGTCACCACGTAGGCGACGGCGATGCGCTTCTCGACCTCTCGCTTCTTGCCGCACTTCGGGCAGGGGGCGACGCCCTTGTCGTGGGCGGCGACGCTCATGGCGGCCGTGAAGGTCTTCCTACAGGGACGGCAGTAGAACGCGTACTCGGGCATGGTGGCGCGACCCTCCGGAGGGGCCGCGATCGTAGGCAGAAACTCCGGCGGAGGTGCAAGGGCCATGGAAGGTCGCCTGGAGCTCGACTGGATCGAGTCCCCTGCCCTGAGTGACAACCCACTCGGGGATCCGGCGCGCCGGCCGGTCTACCTCTACCTCCCCGCGCGCCACCGGCCCGGGCTGCCGGCGGTCTACTTCCTCCACGGCTTCGGGGGGAGCGCCCACTCCTGGGTCGGGTTCCAGCCCTTCGCCCTCACCGTCCCCGAGCGGCTCGACGCCCTCGTCTCCACCGGGGCCGTGCCCCCCGTGGTGGGGGTCTTCGTGGACGGCTTCACCGCCCTCGGCGGCAGCCAGTGGGTGAACAGCCCCGCCATCGGCGCCTACCGCGACTACCTCTCGCAGGACGTGGTCGCCTTCGTCGACCGGAAGCTCGGCACGCTCGGGCGGCCGGAGGCGCGGGCGGTGGTGGGCAAGAGCTCCGGCGGCTACGGCGCGCTCGTCATGGGGCGCCACCACCCCGAGGTCTTCGGCCATCTCGGTTGCCACTCCGGCGACGCCGGGTTCGAGTACTGCTACCTGCCCGACTTCCCCAAGGCGGCCTCGGCGCTGCTCGGCAGCGACGCGGCCCGCTGGCTCGGGGAGATGCGGAACCGCGCCCGGGAGACGAAGCTTCGCGGCGAGGACCACCCCACCCTCAACATCCTCGCCATGGCGGCCGCCTACTCCCCGAGCCCGGGAGCGCCCGCCGGGCTCGACCTCCCCTTCGAGCCGGAGACGGCGCGGCTGCGGCCCGAGGTCTGGGAGCGCTGGCTCGCCGAGGACCCGGTCCGCTTCGTGCCGAAGAGCCTTCCCGCCTTCCGGAGGCTCGGGAGCGTCTTCCTGGACTGCGGCACGCGCGACGAGTTCCACCTGCGATGGGGGGCCCGCATGGTGGCCGAGGAGCTCCGGCGGGCGGGGGTGGCGCTCGTCCACGAGGAGTTCGAGGACGGCCACCGGGACATCAACTACCGCTACGACCGCTCCCTCTCCTACCTCGTCCCGCGCCTCGCGCGACCCTGAGCCGGGGAAAGGCGCCCCGGGGACCGGCCGCCGGGCTCCTCGCAGATTCGCGCGTGATTCCGGGGCGTTCGCGCCGCTTGCCCTCGGCTCGACGATGGTTAGCTTGTCGCAATGAAGCAGTCAGAAAAGACGGGCGAGCAGGCGACCGAGCTCATGGAGTTCACGCTCTCGGGCGGCTGCGTCGTCTGCGGAGGCGAGATGAGCGTGCGCATGAGTCCGGGGGCGATCCGCGGCTACTGCGGTCGGTGCTCCTGGATCTCGAAGCCGCTCATCTGGCAGTCGGGCAAGGAGGTCTCCATCCTCCACCCACCGCTCGCAGAGGCCTGACCGCGGGGCGGCCCCCGCTCCCCGCGCCCCCACGACGCTCAGGGCCAGAAGTAGCCTCCGGTGACCATCACCGACTGGCCGCCGATGAAGGTGGAGCCGTTGCTCAGCGAGCCGAAGTCGGCGTACGTCCAGAGCCACTGCCAGCGCGCC
>Ga0335079_10000662_pt1 | contig 39355 bp, 36 predicted proteins | sample Lox_Sample_33_FD_206719 | JGI IMG/M metagenome (GOLD analysis project Ga0335079, IMG submission 206719) | Soil microbial communities from Loxahatchee National Wildlife Refuge, Florida, United States - Lox_Sample_3.3 | ecosystem: Environmental > Terrestrial > Soil > Wetlands | place: USA...
GCAAGGTCGGTGGGCTCCGAATTGATGAAGTGGTCGGCGCGCACCCCTTGCTCGATCATCCGAACCGTACCGATACCACCCTGCAACTCGCCCACGACGAAGGTCAGGATGACGTCGCCCTTGAGGCGTACTCCATTGTCGATCAGCGTCTTGACCGCGCAAAAATAAGCGGCGTCTCCGGCCTTCATGTTGGAGACGCCGATGCCGTAGATGAATTTGTCGTCGACCTTTCCGCCCCAAGGATCGACGGTCCATCCCTCGGTCGCGGGGTTGGTGTCCATGTGTCCGTTGAACAGGAGGCTCTTGCCGCGGCCTACGCCGGGCCAGCGGCCGATGGCATTGCTCCGCTCGCCCTCGACCGGCTGCAGCTCGGCGTCGAGGCCAATGCCGCGCATCGCCTCCACCATGAAGGTAGCGAGCTCCCGCTCGCCCGGCGTGTTGCTATAACTCTTGAAGCGAACCATGCGCGACAGGAAGTCGAGACTCTTGCCGCGATCGACGCTCTCAATCAATTTTCGCCGGTCAATAGTCATGTTGCTGCTCGGCCGCTGAGAATGGCAGGTCGCGTACAGAGCGGGCTGCCGCCTGCCATTTGCAAACCTAGCTCCGGACCCCATCTGCGGCAAATGATTATAAGCGCCGCAACCGTCTCGCTCGCGGGCGGGCAAAGCGCTTCGTTTTACTACCGCTTAGGCGTCGTCCAAGAACGACTCAGTCGGAGGCCGAGGCGAGATGTTGCGCCGATTCCCAGGCCATTAGCCTCGCGGCGACGATCCGCGCCGCGGCAATGATGTCATCGGCCATCGGAGCCGCTTCGCCGATCGGCAACCCGCGCCGTATTAAATCCTCGAGCACCTCGATCAGCGCGTCCGCAAGCACCATTTCCCGTTCCTGCGGATTTGCGACGGAGGATATGCGGACGCCGATGTTGATCGACAGCCTCGGTATGCGCTGCTCCAACGGCTCGATCGCTGGTGTCGTGAAATCCGTCTCATACTGGGTCATTTAAAAATTTTATCAGTGAAACAAGCGCCGTTAAACAACGACTCGACATGTCAAATTCGAGTCGCATTTATTTTTGGCGACTCCGCGTGTTCTCGCCGCTAACTTCGACGATGCTCTCGAAGTAGAGTGGCATCGTTATCGAGGCCGGCACTCTCAATCCGTCGCAAATCGCGCGCATTATTGAGTATTCATTTCTGGCCGAACCGACGAGCGGGCGATGCGTTTTCTTCGTCTTCTTGGGTAACCCCTCGTGCTTTCCGCGTAAGTCAAAATAGAAGCCGCGGCAGGGATGGCTGACCCGCGCCCGCGCACTAGTTGTCATGAAACTGCCATGCTCTCCGAACCTGAAATCTGGCGCGCCGCGCAAGGAGTCATCAACCGCTACGGAGCCCAGGCGCCAGCGGTAGCGGCGAAGTGTGCTCACCGACTGTTCATGGACAACGACCTCGACGGGGCCGCGGCGTGGAGGCGGGTCCTACGGGCGATCGAGGAACTGCAGCGGATGAGACCGAAAGTAGGCGAGCGGCTGAACTAGTCAGCGCCGCCATCCTCTCCGTCGGCAAGTGCAGCAGCGCGGATTGAGGGTGATCCGATACGGCGGCGCGAATTGGGTATCGAACCCGGCCTGGCGGGGTTCTGATGCATTGATGACCACTTCCGAGTTATAAGACGAGGTAAACGACCTTGCAGCGCGAGCTTGAATACGTCGAACGCAAGCGCGCAGATCGGTGCGCGACGTGACGAACCAAGCTGCCGCTGCGGGGTCCTCGTACCGGGAAAAAAAGTGCGAATGTTGTCGGTGCGTGCATGCTCGGAACTTCGGTTGGGAGAAAACACATGCTGCCATCCGGACGCGTAGTATTCGGTGAAATGGACGAAGTCGTGTTCGGCCGCCCTGCTGCCGAGACGATAGCCGAGCAGGTGCATCGTTTGGGGGCCATCCGTGTCTTCATGATGGTGAGCGGATCGCTGCACCGAAACACCGACGAAATTGACAAGGTCCGCCGCGCGCTTGGCAACCGCTGCGCCGGCATCTTCGATCGGGTGCCGGCGCACACGCCTCGGCTTGCCGTGATCGAGGCGACGGACGCCGCGAGAGCCGCGCGAGCGGATGTCATCGTTACCATCGGCGGCGGATCCATTACGGACGGTGCCAAGGCCGTGCAGCTATGTCTCGCCAACGACATTCGCACACCCGAGGCAATCGATAAGCTCCGCCCGGTAAAGAGGGCCGACGGCGTGGTCGATGCGCCGCCAATGAACCCGCCGATGGTGCGGCAAATCAGCGTGCCAACCACCTTGTCGGGGGGCGAGTTCAGCGCGATCGCCGGTGTCACGGACGAGCGCACGAAGGTGAAGGAGCTGCTACGCCACCCCCGCGTCATTCCGAGCGCCGTCGTGCTCGATCCGGCGATTACGGTGTATACGCCGGAGTGGCTCTGGCTCTCGACCGGTATCCGCGCCGTGGACCACTGTGTGGAGGGCGTTTGCTCGAATGAAGCAAACGCTTTCGGTGACGCGCAGGCGTTGAAAGGGCTTGCGCTGCTGTCGCGCGGCTTGCCGCGGGTCAAGGCTGATCCGAACGATCATGGAGCCCGGCTCGACTGCCAAATGGGCACGTGGTTGTCCATGGGCCCGCTCGCGATCGGGGTGCCGATGGGGGCAAGCCATGGCATCGGTTATGTTCTCGGCGCCGAGTTCGGCGTACCCCACGGGTATACCTCCTGCATCATGCTGCCCGCGGTCATGCGTTGGAACAAGCCTGCAAACGGAGATCGACAGGCGTTGATCTCGATTGCCATGTCGCGTGCGGGCAGCGATGCGGGCGACGCGCTCGACGACCTGATACGCCGGCTTGGCATGCCGAGGAGCCTGGGTGCCATGAAGATCGGCCGTGAAAATTTCGAGCGCATCGCGGTCCAGGCCATGGCGACCCCCTGGGTACCGCGCAATCCCAGGCCTATCGATGGCCCGGCTCAAGTCCGGGAGATACTTGAGCTCGCGAGCTAGGCCCAGGGCCGCTCGCGGGATCAGATCACCAGCGCATCCTCGAAAGGCGTCTTTGAGAGCGGCACGGCTCCCGTCGCCGTTATCAGCACTTGCTGCTCGAGCTTCACGCCCTCCTTGCCGCCGACTTCGCCGATGTAGCTCTCGACCGAGACGGCCATGTTCTCTTGGAAGAGCCCGTCATAGCCCCAATCCCGGAAATCGCGCGCATAGGCGACGCTCGGATACTCGTCCACGAGGCCGACACCGTGGACCATCATCATATAGCGGTTGGGGATGAATTCCTCCGGCACCGGCCAGCACTTTTCGGCGAATTCGCGAAAGGCCACACCCGGCTTGATAAGGGCCATATTGAAACGGACTTGTTCCTCGGCGATCGCATAGAGCCGGCGCTGCTCGTTCGTGGGGGACTTTCCGGGGCAGACCCAACTCCGGGAAATGTCGGCAAGATATCCAAGCGGTCCGACCATATCGGTATCGAAGGCGACGAGATCGCCGGCCTCGATCACGCGATTGCCGCATTCCTGGAACCAGGGGTTGGTGCGCTTGCCCGAGGTTACCAGACGCCCGTCGATCCATTCGCCATCGTGCGCGATGTTGACTTCGTGCAAGACCGACCAGAGCTGATTTTCCGTGATGCCGGGCCGCAGCGTCCCGCGCATGCGCTCGATCGCGGTGTCGCAGACGTCCATCGCCAAGCGCAGGCACTCGATCTCGGCCGGGGATTTGATGAGACGCGCCTGCTCGATCACCTCCTGCGCGTCCACAAGATCGAGGCCAAACGCGCTCAGCTTGAATGCGCCCATGGGTTCGCAGCGATCGACGGCGAGCCGCCGATTCTTGCCGCCGTGCGCCGTCATGACGTCCGCGATCTCGCGCGCCCAAAGGCTCGCCTTCTCCTCGCAGCGCTGACCCGCAAGGAAATAGATCCAGGGCGTGCACGGACGGATTTCGGTTATGGTCTCGAGCCCCTCGTTCACGTGCTTGGAGCTTTCGAACTCGAAGAGCACGACCGGTCCCTGTGCGGGCACGAACGCCCATCGGCTCGGCGCATGCATCGTCCATAGCGTCATGTTCCGGCTGCCCGTGGCGTAGCGAATATTGATGGGGTCCGCGAGCAGACAGGCGGCAATATCGCGCTTGCGAAGCTCCGCACGCAGGCGTTCCAGTCGATAGGCGCGAAGCTGTTTCTGATCGATCGCGGCGAGCCGGTTGGAAATGTCGATGGCCGTCGGCACGGACGGCGACTGCTTGTCCATCGCGAAAGCCCTCCGATCGCATGTCGTTTCCCAGGGAGCATGCCGATCCCCGGGCTGCGAGCGCAAGGCGGTAAAGAGGCATCAAAAACCGTCGGCACTTAGGCGCGCAAACGACATTCGTGAACGGGAATTGTATTTCTACAGGTGCGAGCGCCGTCGGCCGACTGACGTGTTGAACGACCGGTTTCTTTGGAGGTCCGGAATAGTGCTTGGCGCATTTCTTATGTATACCTAAATCCGGACCAAGCGTTTGCGCCGCCGGATCGTGTATCGCAAACGCCAACATTAAAAGTATTATATTTCAATTAGATAGACGATAATGTACTCCTGAATTTCATAGCACCGAATTCAATAGCCAGTGCTAAAATGTAAACATTATCGCTGATGAACACTGATGAACAGCAGTGTGGGAACTCCGTGTTGGCTCGTTGGAAATTCCCGCGTGATCGTTTCGGGGATTATTTCCTGAAGGCGATCTTAATAATCGCGCTGGCAGGCGTGACTTGCATCGCGAGCGAGGGACCTGCGCGATGCGCCGAAAAAGCTAAGCGAGGGCTCTTGGAATTGACCGATCAGCAATTGGATCGGGTGTCCGCGGGAGGCACGAACCTCTCCGTCAATCTGTCGCTCTCGGCGACGGCGCAGGGCCCGACCGCGACCACGTCGACCCAGGGATCGTTGCTAAGTGCCCCGGCCACGGTCCTGCTCGTCAATATCGATCCTCAGCCGGGTGTCGGGCAGATCAGTCTTCAGGGCGCGCAGACCATGGATGTGACGTTCGCGGCGGGGCAAGCGACGGCCGCAGGCGGAACCGACCGCGGTTGTTCGGCAAGTATCGACGTTATCGACGCTTCCAACATCACGTTTCTCACGCAAACGAATTCAGGCGTGGTCACGCCAACTTCCGTGACCTGCTCTTGCGCTGCGTTCATACTTTCGCGTATCTCTCAGTAGGATGCGCCCGGCTGCTTCTGTCGGGGCTTTGGCAGTGAGGCGAAGCGACGCGTTAGTCGCCTGCTAGTCCATTTCCGCAAATTGGCTGAGTTCGTGCGATCTCTCTCCCGCAAGACCTCTTGCCGCGCCCCAAAGCGCCGCTTGCGTTCGATTGGAGGCATGAATCTTCTGAAGTATGCGTTTGACGTGCACCTTCACCGTTGATTCGGCGATGTCGAGCGTGTTGGCGATGGCCTTGTTGGACTGGCCGTTCGTTAGGCACCGCAGTATGTCAATTTCCCTGAGCGAGAGCTTCGATTTCTCAAACTCGATGCTTGTGCTCGGCGGGCGGCGAAACACCGGCGCAAGGCCCGGAATCATCGATGCAAGCTCGGACGGAAACACCTTCTCACCCGCATGCACCAGCCTTATCGACTCCTCGAATGCATTGGCCGAGATCTTCTCGAGCAAATATCCGCATGCGCCCGCGGCAAAATAGTCCGACAGCAGGCCGAGATCGAGTTCTGATGCCAGAAGCACGACCTTGGTGATCGGCGACCAAGTTCTTATGTCGTCGGCAGAAACGCCTTTGTCGCCTCCGTGCGACAAGTCGATGAGCAGCATCTCCGGGCTAATCCCTTCATCGAGCTGCTGCTGCAATTCCTTTACGTCAGCAGCTTGCTTCACAGGATTAAAACCCATCGTCTGCAGCAGGCTCGCAAGCCCGGCACGAAATAGGGGGCACGAGGCTAAAACGGCCATGGTCGCCATGTTCGCCCTCCCTACTTATTTAAACGACTTACCTAAACGCCGCGGTGCTCCGCTGTTCTCCCAACGCACACCAGCTGCGTCCACCAGCTACTCTCGGCGGACGATCGTTCGATGTAAGATCGACGGAACGGACGGCAATCCAAACCCGACAATGGGCTACTCTTGCGGTCTTGCGTCGAAAAGGTGCGAATGACGATAGTGCGAGTATGATTAATTGGAAATACCTCTTATGGTGAACTTAAGTACACTCAACCGTCAGTCGCGTTTATCGTTAGTCTCGACAGTTAACTCGTATTCGAACGCATAGTACTTGCTGCGTATGAGTATGTATTTTTGCTAACGTAATCACACGTTAGTCGCCTGTTGTTATTCTTCACGGAACGACGCGCTCAAAATCGGTTTGCGACCGGTCCGCAGCAAATCGAAGCGCCGGACCACGCATCTCATCGCCGCTCAAAAACGGCGTATGCCCGGGATGCCGCCGCTCGGCGAGGCAGTCGACCAAAGAGCCATCCTCCTGAACGGAAGAGCGCACGGTTCGTCCATTGCCATCGCGTCTTTTCGTTTCACTGGTTCCATCCCGGCATTGATTGATTGCCGATCGGCCTGAGTCGGCCGCGGGGTCTCGCGGTGTTGGCATTCAATGCTGCTCTTGTGTGATTCGGATGCGATTTGCACTCCCCATCCGACTCAATGGCAGTGCGTGTTAGCTACGAGTAGTTACGACCAATGCGCTTTTGCATCGGGTCGTCTTCCATGACTTCATGTTAGCGCACATGAACGGCGTCGTGAGCGCCGCAAAGGATGCAAGCGACGCACCGTGAAAACGACATCAGGCGATCGGGCCATGTCAGCACCCTCCGCTAAGCTCTGGCGTCTGTCGGCGATCACGCTGGCGTTGTTCTTGGCAGCTGCGTCCGCACAGGCGGGTTCCCCGCAACAACTGACCGACGGACAGCTTGACCGCGTGACGGCCGGTTCCTTTGTCGTCTTCTCCAGTGCCGATGAACAGGCGACGGGACTGATCACTATGGGGTCCTCGAGCGCCAACTCGGTTGTTGGTTCCATCCCAACCGTGGTTGCCGGTTTCGACACGCAGGGAGGCATCGCCTCCGGTGAAGCGACCAGCTTCGGAACCAATGGCGCCGGCACAGGTCTTCCGCCGGCGACGTCGAGCACCAGCGTGACCACCGGCGGTACGCCGGATGGCAACTACAACATCGTGATCACCACCAACCGGACCTCGAGCGCGGGCGGTCTGACGATCCAGGGCGGGTTCACGTCGGTTTACAGCGCCATTATTCCCGGGTTGTAGCTCTCGGGAAAACATCGACGCGAATTTTTCCTTCTTGGAAGCGCACGCGCCGATGCCGTCTACAAAGAGGCTACTGCGACCAAGCCCGGGATGGTCCCGAGCTGCTGTACCAACAGTAAGGAGGAGTGCATGAGGAAGTTTCTTCTTGCGTTGGGCGTTGCGCCGCTCATGGCCGGTACGGCCATGGCAGCCCAGCCGCTCACCGACAACCAGATGGACGGGGTCACCGCCGGCTTCGCCGCGTTCTCGACCGCCGACGCACAGGCGCTCGGAAAGATCGTCGCCTCGGTGACGTCGACCGTGGCCCAGGTCAGCGTGGTCACGAACGGGTCCGGCGATCCCGTGACGGCGGGCATCTCGGGCGGCTCGGTAACGCTGACCCTGTACAAGTCGATCTCGGGTGCGCAGTCGGCATCGAGCGCGACGAACAGCCTGCCCACCATATCGATCGGGCTCTCTCCAAACTGAGCCTCAACCTTGGAAGGATATCGAACCATGATGAAGTTTTACTCTCTGCTCGTGGGCGCATCCCTCCTTGCGCTCGCCGGCACCGCTCAGGCGGGACAGCCGCTTAGCGACAACCAGATGGACGGCGTCACCGCCGGCGCCGCCGCGACAGCGAATGCCGCCGCCCTCGCGCTCGGCGACTTCCTGACCTTCACCGCGACGCAGACCGCAACCAACGCAGTGACCTCCCTCGACGGGCTCCAAGTGGGGATCGCCTTCGGTGGATCGCTGTCCGAGGCGGCGGCGAGCTCCGCGCTGTTCCAGGCGGCCGTCGCAACCCACGCGGATTCCGCCGCGTCACTGCCCTGACAGATGTCGCCTCTCCTAGCTGGTGAGGCGTCGTCCGTTGGAAGTTGCATCTCAGTAACCGTCCCTCGAAGGAGGAATACATGAGGAAGTTGCTTCTTGGTCTTGCGGTGTTGCCATTCCTCGCCGGCGTGTCGCTGGCAGGACAACCGCAGGCGCTCACCGACCAGCAGATGGATAAGGTCTCCGCCGGTTTCGATTTCGCGGAAATGGACGTCAACAACGTCGGCGCGACCATGGTCCTGGTCAACATAACGCCGGCCCTGCCTCCCGGCGCGAGCTGCTCGACATGTTTCGTTTCGATTTCGGGCACGCCCTACCCGAGTGGCGTGAACTCCTTCCAGTTGTTCGCGGCGTTCGGGCCGGGCTTCTCACCGTAAAGGCCGCGTGGCAGTGTTTGGATGACGGGTGACGCTTCGCTTCGCGTGAGGCGTCACCCATCGCCAATCGCCTCGCGCTTGCGGCGCCGCCGCAAGCGTGGGCGGGTGGGTGCGGGGGGTGCGGGGTCATTCGGCCAGCGTAGAAACCTAGTCGACGGCATGGTCGCGAGGCGCCGGCCGACAACCATCAATCAATGAAATTCGGCTTGGAAATGCTGCGCGCGGTACAGACGCGCCCGCCGTGGATGGGCAATCCGCGGACAATCGCGGGTCCGAATAGGCTCAGGGGGTTCCGTTCTCCCTTTTCAGTCGCCATTTCACCGGCGTTCCCTCTCCCACCGTTTCTACGTTGGTTCCGCGGTGGCGCCGCAGCGACGAATGGACGGTCGGCACCATCTCGCGGACAACGCGTATGGCAGGCTCGGCGTCGCCCGCCTGGCGCAGGATAGCCTCGGCGATCTGACGCGAGGTCATCGGCTCACGAGAAGCTCGTAGAACCTCCGCAATGGCCTTAAAACCGTGTCCACGCTTAAAGGGCGCGCGGGACTCGTATCGACGTACGACGGTGATCGGCTGTGCCTCGAAGCTCGGGTCAAGCATGCGTATGACCGCTTCGACGTGCCTGATGGCGGACGCGAGCTTAGCGCCCTCTTCGCGGTTGTGCTGGACTTGCCTGCCAAGCGCTGCAAGGAGCTCCTTGAGCGCGTCGAGGGCGGGCCTAGCACGCTCCGTCATGCGCCCAGATGCGGGCGTGGGTCCTATAGCGCATGGCCGCTCCCGCATTCTCCAGAGACGACGACTTGATGTCGTCTGGGCTTGGGTCTACTCGGATCATTCCCCACCTCGCAGTCGGGGGACGTGGTGTCGATCAGGGAGTGACGAACACGAAGCTGTTCGAGCCTGAACTCGGCCCAAACTGCGCCTGCAGCGTGAATGGCTCGGATTGAATGTTGACGAAGCAGGCGCAGTTTACCGGATCGACGTTCACTGTAACCGTTCCGGTGTTGTTGATGTCGGTTTCGTGCACATAGAACAGAAAAACCGCCAGGCCCGCCGAAACCGAATCCAATTGCTTGTCATTGAGCGGTACGAGCTCGCCCGCGAACGCTGTATTCGCGAGAAGCAGTACGGCCGCCGCGCCACCAAGAAGCCTTCGCACGGCCTGAATGAGGGAAGGATGAGAGCACATGGCGTCACACTCCTCGTAGCCGACGGCGTTTGTCACGCTGACATGTCGCAACGCCGGGATTCAACGGTTCATAAGGCGTAACCACGATGCTCCAAGGTGCAGTGAATGAAGGGAAAGACTCGGTTTTGCCTCCGTATCGCGACGACTTACTAAGAGGGCCCGAACTCCCTTCCGTCGGCCAAAGCAGGCGTTCTCGAACTCGATCGCTAAGCCTCGGTGATCTCGGAAGCCCGGATCGGCCACAGCCAAGCCGCGCCACGGCAATCCCAATCGTTTGGGAGGATGTCGGCATCGAGCCGCTCAAGCACCCTCCGCCAAATTTTCATGGTGACGCCACGTAGCCGACTGACGACAGAAACGAGACCAGATCCGAAAACAAGGATTGCGGAGAGATCGGCGTGAACACCTGGCCCGGCCCGCAACCTGGGCAAGCGAACGAGATCGTCGGCGCTTGATTGGACGTCGACGTTGAGGTGGCGGTGGGGCTGACGCCAGCCGTTATTCGATCCATCTGGATATCGCTCAAACTTTGGCCCGCCCAGCTCGGAGCGGCCAAAAACGGCAAAACCGCGAGCGCGAAAAGTAACTTTGCCATGAGTCTCTCCTTGGTTTGATGGGCAGTCCTGAAGCCCATTCGGCATGCCCGTGCCCATGAAATATTCGTACATGCACGCGGCTAAGCGCGAGTCGGGAAAGGGTCGTAATTACATTGATCGTTTGATTGCGCGGACGTACCCATTTATGCGGCAAAACACCCTGATCGGCAGATATGCGCGCATGCGGTCATGCTAATGCGTCACAGGCCTCTCTATTACGAGCGGTCAGACGTCCCCATTAGCGCGCTATTGGCGATCGCAATCCAACCCGATGACGCCCAGAAAGCGAATGGGGCAAATCTCCCATACGATCCTTATCAGAACCCCGTCGTAATGAGGTGGTTCAAAACGTTGGGAAGCGTTACCTGGGGAGCCGTTGGCGTGGGGGTCGGAGTCGGGGTCGGAGCGGGGGTCGGAGTGGGCGTAGGCGTAGGTGTGGGGCTGGGCGATGGAGTCGGCGTGGGCGTCGGAGTCGGGCCGCCCGAGGTGCTGGAATTGCTTTGGTTCGTTGTAATGCCGTTTGTCGTCGTTGAATTGTTGCTCGCGGCCGAAGTGATGCAGGAGGCAGTGGGGCAATTAATCGTCAAGCTCAGATTTAGTAAGCTGCTCAAATTCGTAATGGTACTGGCAGTGGCGCCTGCACTTACCTGATCCAATTGGACGTCGCTCAAGGTATCTGCTGCCGAGGCGATGCCGGTCATCAGCGGAAGCGCCGCAACGCCCATAAGCAACTTATTCATCGAAGCCTCCTCGCAAATGAGCCGATTCGACTGGGATCGTCAGGACAGCGCCCTCAAAAATATCGCGCTTTAGCGCTTGCGTTCATGCTTGCGGCTCAATTTGCACCGCTGCTTTTGTCGCCGCATACGCAGCCACATCTACAAAAAAAGCTTCCCCCACTTCCAATGCAAGGATGCAGAGGTCGTAGCCAATTGAGAGGTATCGCCGGGATCGATTAGTCAGAAAGCGCTATGGCTCGCGCGGGTTTCGATTAACCCCTTAATTCCGCACGCTGTCGAATGCGATTTCGCGAGCGTGGGGTCACGCTGCCGGCGATCGGTCGGGATCGGCGAGCAATTGCCGGAGTTCGCCGAGCCATGGCTCATAGCGGCGCCATCGTTCGACCGAGGTTTTGAAGACCGGCTGGCGCGCTTGCCAAAGGCTCGCTGTTGTGACCGTCCGTGCGTTGCGCTCGGGCTGCAAGCACGCGTCGTTCCAGTCAAGGCCGGTGAAGGCGATCAGCTTCCGCGTCAGCTCCACCCGATCGGCGACAAGCGCTTCGTAGTCGATCTCCAAGAGCCGATCCCGTGGCAACACTGCCCGCCAGTGATCCATGATCCGCATGTATTGACGGTAAGCGAAAGCGAGATCCGACCGGCTGGCGACGAACGGTATCTGCCCCTTGAAATAGGTGCAGTACATTGACAAGCAGGTGTCGATCGGGTGGCGCCGACAATGGATGATGCGTGCGTTCGGGAGCAGCAGGTGAATGAGCCCCAACTGCTGGAAGTTGAAGGTTTGCTTATCGGTGACCCGAGCCGCGCCGGGGCTGATTTGCCGTAATTCCGCGACATACTCCGCCGCCATTGCGCGTCCCGATTCCGCCGTGAGGGACGTCGCTTCGGCAATGCCGCGCGAGCCAGTTCGACGAGACCAAAAAAACAGCTCCTCGCCCGCCGCAATCCCCGGATGGCTGGAAACGATCTGCTCCACCAGCGTGGTGCCCGAGCGCGGCATGCCGACGATAAATAGCGGCGTCTCGTCGTGCAGCCCGAAAGCATGGTTGGCGGCGAAAAAATCGGCGGTGTAGCGCTTGATTAGCCGCGTAATCACCTCGCTCAGCGCCGCAGGGTCGAATCGCCTGCTTCGGCCCCTGATGCCGTTTGCCTTGTCGAAATGCCGCATCGCATCGCGGTATTCGCCGACATCATCGAGAAATTTGCCGATCGCGAAGTGCAGGTAGACGCGGTGCGCATCGGTGATCGAAGGGTGGTGCAGGGCGGAAAGCATCCGCGTGAGGCGAGGGCGGTCCGCCCCGCTGCACTTGCCCGCCCGAACCGCCGTGAGAAACGCCGGGACCTGGAGCGGGTTCAGTTCGACCGCGCGGTCGCATGCTTCGATCGCCTCTGCAAAGCGCCCCTCCTTGGCCAAAACCTCTCCCAGCACCTTGTGTAGTTCGTCGCTGCGCCGATCGAGCGCGATTGCCTCTCGTAAGCACGCTTCTGCTTCGGAAAGATTGTCTTGCAGAAGCTGGGCCTTGACGTTGTCGAGGCGGCCGGCCGTTGTGTCGTGGGCGGCCGATGCGGCTCGAAGGAAGGATTGCGCTGCTGCTCCGGCATCTCCCGCGCTCTCCAGCAATTCACCCAGCGTGCGATGGTTCTCGGGGATGTGCGGCGCCAATTCGATTGCTCGACGGCACGCCGCGATCGCCTCGTGGCTGCGGCCGAGTGCGTCCAGTGCCGCTGCCAGATCGTGATGCGCGGTGGCAAGGCGGTCGTTCAGGACCGTTGCCAGGCGCAAGCTGTCGACCGCTTCGGCAAAACGCCCGTCATGAAGGAGGGCTTGCCCAAGCGCGTGGTGCGCTTCGGCCGATCCCGTATCGAGGTCGGTGGCTTGGCGCAGCGCCGCGACTGCTGCCTTGAACTTTGTTGCCCCGAGGAGTTGCGTTCCCAATTCGAGATGACGCTGCGCCGCACTGTTTGGCTGCCTTGGCATGGCACCGGCGGGGGACGCGCCCTCGCGAATTGGAACCGAGGCGTCCCGCGCGTCATCGCGCCCGCAGCATCGCTTGAATTTGCGCCCGCTGCCGCAAGGGCACGGATCGTTGCGACCTGGCCGCGTCCCTGTTTGGTTTTCGCTGCCTGAGGGGCGCATGGCGTCTGCCGTCATCGCCCGCTAGAGAGGCCAGTCATCGCGGTCGTATTCCAGTGATCGGTGCGTGTCGGTCCTATTCAATAGTGACCATCACGCGGTCTGTAACGTCCTCCTAACGGCGTACTTCCTTTGTGGAATTGCGTCACCGCCCATGAAGAAGTGTGCTTGTCGGCAAGCATCGCTTGTGAGGCGCGCGCAAACGTCGCTAGACGAGAGCTTCTGGCCGACATTAACAGACGGTCCGGCAGTGAAAAAGTCATTGTGGACGACAGCTGGTGTAACCGCGTTCTACGTGGCGCAAATCATTTGCGCCGGGAATGCGAGCGCGTCGGGGCCGATGGCGCTGACGAACGATCAGCTCGACCATGTTACGGCCGGAAGCCCGAGCGCCATCAGCAACGCCGACGCCGCGGCCGTTGGACAGACGGCCAACGGCGACGTGAGCGTCGCCACCGGGGTAGCGACCGTCGGGGTCACTGCCTCGGCGATCGGTTCTACCGCATCAAGCGCTTCATCCACGCCGGCGGCTGGCGCCGCCTACGCGACCTCAAGCCTCTACCTGAGCATCACGCTTCCATAAGGGCGAGTCGCCCCGCTATTTAGCTTCCATCGGTCGATCACTTTAGTATTCATTTTGGCGCGCTAATATGCGTGCTTTATTTCAGCGTTTATCAAAATTGTGATTGACTTATAATCGTTCGGCAGGTTAACCGAAGTAAGTCCAAGGGGTTCCGTACTGCGACCCGTGGTTGGTCGTTTGTTCGCGGAAGTCTACGTGAGGCGCCGGATGTCGTGTGGGGCGTGGCCACTGTCATCGAGATGGCTGTGTCATTTAGGCCTCGCGGCGGGGCGTGGGCTTCGGGCCGTATTCAATGCCCTTTTCCTCTGCGCAATTGCAGCCTGCCTGGCCCCGATCGATGCTTCGCTGGCCGCCACGACCGGACCGGTCCTGTCGATCGAAGAGCTGCGGGATCAGGGCGTCATTCGCCAGAAAGCCGATCTCAGTTGCGGCGCGGCGGCGCTGGCCACGCTTTTGAACTTTCAGTTCGGTGACCACGTCACGGAAAGGCAGGTCACCCAAGGTCTCATTCAGCGCCAAGAATACATCGAGCATCCAGAGGTCGTGCGGGTACGCGAGGGGTTCTCGCTGCTCGACCTGAAGCGCTACGTGACGACCCGCGGCTACGTGGGGATCGGGTACGGCAAGCTCACATTCGATGATTTGGGGTCGCTCGCGCCGCTCATCGTTGCGATAAGTCCGCTCGGTTACAATCATTTTGTGGTCTATAAGGGTATAGTGGGGGACAAGGTTTTGCTGGGGGATCCCGCCTACGGCAATCGGACCATGTCGCGGGAGAAATTCGAGAACATTTGGATCGACTTTCCGGAGATCGGAAAAATCGGCTTCATCGTTACCCGTGACGGAAAGCCGGCGCCGCCCGGTGCCTTGACCGCGAATCCCAATTTGTTCGTGGCGCCTTCGGGCGACTTCATTCGTCAAGTGATTCCATGAGACGCGCCGCGGGGCAAACGAGTGCATAGACCCAAACACCTTGGCAGAACTTGGTATCTAGCTGCGGTCGTGGCGGTATGCATGGGCTTTGGGGCCGCAACCGCGTCGGCGGCGTCCACGGATCCCGATGATCAGACGGGCGCTACACCCGCGCCGCGGACCAAATCCGCCTCCGATACCGACAGGATCAAGGAACTCCAGAGGCGGCTCGATGAGCGGGACGTCTTGATCGCCGACTTGCTCCGCCGCGTCAAACTATTGGAGCGAGAGGTGTCGAGTCGCGGTCCTGCCGGCGTAAAACCGGCCTATGCCGAGCAGCAGGCCAGCGTTACGGCGAGCGCCGCACCGCCTGCGCCGAGTCGAAAATTGCCCTTCGCGTTGGCGGATCCGCCTAATTTGGTGGCCCAGGCCCCGTCGTCACCCCCGCCGGCGGCCCCGTCTGGCGAGCCAGGCGCGTCACCCTCGTCGACATCACCGCCATCGTCGGAGACGCCAAGCTCGCAACCGCCTTCCCAGGAAAAGTCGGCCCCGGGGCAATTCTCCGTCAGTGAGGAAGCCGCCGAACACGCGCTCGAACGAGCCCTTGTGCAATCGGGCGCCGCGCTTCTTCCAACAGGCACGATGGAGTTCGTGCCCAGCATAAGTTACCAGTTCCAGCAGTTTGCGTTGCCAGGCCAAATCGCGCTGAGTTCAACCGGAGCCGTTCTGATCACCAATAACCTGATTCGGAGCACCCAGCTGCAGCAGGGAAACCTCTTCAGAATTGGGCTGCCCTGGGATTTCCAGGCGCAAGTCGGGCTCCCGTTCGCCTACAAGAGCGTCTCGAACGCCTCGCGCGTGTTGACCTCGGGACTCGCCGAAACCTCCGTCAGTGCCTCGGGTGTCGGAGACCCGACGTTCACTCTTACCCATCAGGTTCTGCAGGAAAGCGACGTGGTGCCCGGCCTTTTCGTCAACGCCACCTACAACATGAATGTAGGGCAAGTGAAAAACAATATTCCCGTCGGCACCGGGTTCAACGACTTCAATTTAGGAATGACGGTCGTCAAGCGGCAGGATCCCGTCGTTTTCACGGGCGGCTTCTCGTACCAGAACACGCTGCCGCACTACAATGTGAGGCCTGGGGATCAGTATACGCCCTCGGCGGGGCTGCTGATTGCACTTAGCCCCGAAACCTCGCTCAGCTTCGGACAGCAACTCACCTTCATTCGGCCGACAAGTCTGAGCGGCAAGAATATTCCGGGGTCGGAGCAGGTCGAGGGTATCTTCTCGGCCGGGGTGCTCTCCATCTTGGGCCGCGGCGTTGTCGTCAACTTTACGGCGGGCGTCGGCGAAACACGCGACGCGCCCGATCTCACGCTCCAGCTATCGTTCCCAATTCGGCTGAATTGAAGCCTCAGCTCAAATGAGTTGCTAGTGTCCCCATGATTCCGAAGTTCGCATCCGAGCTTGGCCGCGAACTTCGGAATCGGGACACTAGCCGCCCTCGAGCTTCGGGATGAAGAAGATCTCCGAGCCCGGCCGGATCGGTTGGTAATAGCCGACATCGTCGTGGATCGCGCCGTCGATCGCGACGCTGGCCTCTTGTTCCAGATGTTCGCCGAGCCCGGGGTAGAGTTGGTCCATGGCTTTGATGACGCCGCGCAGATTCTTGGCCTCGATGTCAAATTCCTGAACGCCGCCGGTGTAGCGCCGGCTCAAGCCGCCGGTGAGGACGACGTGGGCGGAAGCCACACCTTTGGCGTCGTTCATCGCACTCAGGCCTTCGCGCCCTTGTCGATCGCAGCCAGCACCTTGGGTGGCGACATCGGGAGCTCGGTCAGCCGCCTGCCCACCGCGCGATCGATCGCGTTCGCGATCGCGGCCATGGGCGGGCAGATGTTCACTTCGGCCACGCCCTTCGCGCCATAGGGGTGACCGGGGTTCGGCACCTCGATCATAACCGCCTCGATCATTGGCAGGTCGGAGGCGACGGGCACGCGATAGTCGAGGAACCCCGCGTTCTCCATGCGTCCCTTGGCGTCGTAGATGTACTCCTCGTTGAGCGCCCAGCCGATCCCTTGCACGACGCCGCCCTGGATCTGCCCTTCGCAATAGGCCGCATGGATGGCGCGGCCCACATCCTGTGCCGCCACGTAGCGCAGCACCGTGACCTTGCCGGTCTCAGGATCGACCTCGACGTCGCAGAATTGCGTCGTGTAACCGGGCGCAACCGCCCCCGGATTGGCCGCGCCGGCGGCGCCGATCGGGCCGCCAGTGAGGGCACGCTTGGCAGCGATCTCCTTCAGCGTCAGCGGCTTGAAATCGCCGACGTTGCTGCCCGCGGGCTTTGCGCACCCGTTTTCCCAGATGACGCCTTCGGGGTCCACGTCCCACATCATCGCCGCCCGCGTGCACAGTTCCTTGATCACTTTCTTGGTCGCCTCGATCACCGCGATCCCGGTCGCGAAGGTAACGCGCGAGCCGCCGGTCACGTGCGTATAGCCGACCGAGGCGGTGTCGGCGACAATCGGGCGAACTTGGCTGTAGTCGACGCCCAGCGTCTCCGCCGCCATGATCGCCATCGAGGCGCGCGAGCCGCCGATGTCGGGGCTGCCGGTCGCGACCACCACGGTGCCGTCTTCGTTGACGTGGACCGTGGCGCTTGATTCGCCGCCGCCATTGAACCAGTAACCGGATGCGACGCCTCGGCCCTGGTTTTTGCCCAACGGCGTCTTGTAAGCGGGATGATTGAGGAGCGCCTCGATGGTTTCGGCATAGCCGTTGTGCGCAAGCTTCGGCCCGTAAACCATCTGCGTTCCCGCCCGCGCGGCATTCTTCAGCCTCAATTCCAGCGGATCGATCTTTAGCTTCAGCGCCAGCACGTCGAGAACGCTTTCCACCGCGAAGGCGGAGATCGGCGAGCCCGGCGCGCGATAGGCCGCGGATTTTGGCCGGTTGCAGACAACGTCGTAGCCGACCGAAAGCGCATTGGGGATGTCATAAGGCGCGAACGCGCACATGCAGGCGTTCATCACCGGCGATCCCGGGAAGGCGCCCGCCTGGAACTTGAATAGCCCCTGGGCAGCGACGATCTTGCCGTCGCGCTTGACGCCGATCTTGACCGTCATCGAGGAGCCGGACGTGGGGCCGGTGGCTTTGAACACGTCTTCGCGGCTCATGGTCATCTGCACGGGATGACCCGATTTCTTCGCCAACAAAGCCGCGACCGGCTCGAGATAGATCACGGTTTTCCCGCCGAAGCCGCCTCCGATCTCCGCCGGATACACGCGGAGGTCGCCGAGCTTCATGCCGAGAAGCTGCGCCGTCAGCGCTCGCACCACGAAGTGTCCCTGGCTCGAACTCCAGAGCTCGCCCTGGCCGTCGGCATCGAAGCGAGCCGCGCAGGCCTGCGGCTCGATATAGGCCTGATGCACGGGCGCCGTCTTGAATGACATCTCGACGACCTCGTCCGCCTGGGCGAAGCCGGCGGCGACGTCACCGATCTTGAACTCGATACGCTTCGAAATATTGGAGGGCTTTGGCGGCGGCTCGACGCCGCGGGTGATCATGTCCGGGAACAGCAGCGGCGCACCCGGTTTCATGGCCTCGTCCACGTCGATGACGTGCGGCAGCACCTCGTAATCGACCTCGATCAGCGACAGCGCTTCGTCGGCGATGGCTTTGCTGGCCGCGGCGACGGCGGCGACCGCATGTCCCTCATAGAGCACCTTCTCGCGCGCCATTATGTTGCGCGTCATATGCCAGAAATTGACCGCCACGCGCTCGGGACCAACGTAGTCGAACTTCTGCTCGGGGAAGTCCGCCGATGTCACCACCGCCTTGACGCCGGGCAACGCCGCCGCTTTCGCTGTATTGATCGAGCGGATGCGCGCATGCGCATGCGGCGAGCGCAGAACGCGCCCGACCAGAGCGCCGGGCATCACGAAATCCGCTCCGTATTGCGCGAGCCCCGTCACCTTCGGCACCCCGTCCGGCCGGATCGGTCGCGTTCCAACCCATTTGAATTGCGGCTTCGTCTTCGGGATGAGATCGTCCACGGCTGCCTCGCCTCAATAGTCGGTTGTACCTGAGGTGCTAGGGTCGCGCGCCGGGCGCCGAAATGCAAGCCGTGAGGCAGGAGGCTCGCCCTCGGGGGTACTACCCTTCGCCCTCGACCGCCGAGCGACGCTGGACTATCGTGCGGCCTGGTAAAATCGAAAGAGGCCACGACCCATGCTAGCCTATTCAGCCCCGTCGACGGTTGAGGAAGCCGTTCGCATCCTCTCGGGCGCCGCGGGCGTTGCAAAAGTTCTGTCCGGCGGGACCGATTTGCTGGTCCAGCTCCGCTCCGGCCGAGTGAAGCCGGACCTGATCGTTGACACCAAGAGGATTCCCGGCATCTCCGGTATAGAGGAGCGGGATGGCGGCTTCGCGATCGGCGCCGCTGCGCCGGCGGCCGTGATCGGCGAGTGCGAGGCGCTCGTGCGTGCCTGGCCTGGGGTGGTCGAGGCCGCGAACCTGATCGGTTCCACTCAGATACAAGGGCGCGCGACGCTCGCGGGTAATCTGTGCAATGCGTCACCTGCGGCGGACAGCGTTCCCGCTTTGATTGCCGCGCGGGCCACCTGCGTGGTCGTCGGCGCCAAGGGGCGAAGAGAGGTTCCCGTGGAAAGCGTCGTCACCGGTCCGGGGCGAACCTCGCTCGGCCGCGACGAGTTTGTGGTCGAGTTTCGCCTCGCGAAACGGCCGCCGCGTTCGGGCGATGCCTATCTCCGCTTCATTCCGCGCACCGAAATGGACATCGCGGTGGTTGGCGTCGCGGTCAACGTCACACTCGACACGGCCGGCGTCTGCACCGACGCGCGTGTCGTGTTGGGCGCAGTGGCACCGACCGCGATCATCGTTCCCGACGCCGCGAAGGCGCTCATCGGGCACAAGCTGGACGACAACGCGCTTCGCGCGCTGGATCAGGCGGCGCGGCACATCTGCAAGCCGATCGACGACAAGCGCGGCACGATCGAATACCGAACCAAGGTCGCGGGCGTGCTGGCACGCCGAACGGCCGCCATCGCCTTTGAGCGCGCAGGAGGGCGTCGATGAGCAAGCACCACGTCACAACCACCATCAACGGCGAGCCGACGGAGTTTCTTTGCGAGCCGCAATTGACATTGCTCGACGTGCTGCGCGACGAACTGCACCTGACCGGCAGCAAGGAAGGATGCAGTTCCGGTGATTGCGGCGCCTGCAGTGTCACGGTCGACGGCCGTCTGGTCTGCTCGTGTCTGATGCTGGCGGTCGAGGCCGAGGGTCACGCGATCGAAACCATCGAGGGCATGGCCCGCGGCCATGATCTGCACCCTCTGCAGCGCAAGTTCCTGGAACATGCGGCGCTCCAGTGCGGCTTCTGTACGCCGGGGTTCCTCGTAGCCGCGAAGGCTCTGCTGGATAGCAATCCGAACCCGACGGAAGAGGAAACGCGCTACTGGCTCGCCGGCAACCTCTGTCGCTGCACCGGCTACGACAAGATCATTCACGCCGTGCTGGATGCCGCGGCGGAGATGCGGGCGAAATAGGCGGGCAGCCTCCGTCTATCTGACAGCCTCGACCGGGCGCTCGCGATGGGCGCGCAGCCAAGCCTCGTTTTCGTCGAGAGCCAGCATGCCGATCTCGATGATCGACCGGCGGGCTTGCCTGAGCGCTCCCTCATCGTCACCCTGCGAAGCCAACGCCTTCTGCGCGCCCTTGAGGATCGCTTGGGCACGTAGAAATGCCCGCAGGCAATCGTCGGATTGTGCGGCTTGCGCGGCATGATTGCGACGGTCCACGTAGTAGCGGAGCATCCCGGACGCGGCCAAAACCAGGGTTGTCGCGGTCAACACCAAGGCTCGAAACGCGAAATAGACGTCTGGGTTTGCTTCCCGTGCACTTCCCGTAATTGGCGCGGGTGATCCACTGGCCGTGATCGGTGTCGTGGTGGATGCCGTGCTTTCGGTTACCGGCACCGCGGGTAATGCACTTGCGGTGGTCGGTCTCTCGGCGGGCGTGCTCCCAATCGTGGGCATCGCGGGCGCAAGGATTCCGGTAAAGCCGATGAGAAATCCGGCCGTGGTGACAGCGCAGCGAAATTTCTGCAGCTCGGAGATCCTGGGGACCCGCCATTTCCCAGTGACCCACTCCATGCGGGTGGCCCAGCACGCGGCCAATGTCGCAACCAGGAGGCCGGCGAGCGCCGCCAAAACCGAGGTCTGCATGTCGCCGAAGGCCGCCACCGCCAGCAGTGCCGTCGCCGTCGCGACAGCCGACGCTGCGGTGACGTATTCCCAGCGGTTCCCGGGCCATCGGAACAGCCGCGCACTCGAGAATTGACGTATGAAGTCGGCCGCCACCGTTACGGCACAGATGATCCATAACGCGATCGCTACGATAACCCATGGCCGCAGGTCTGAAATCACGCTCTGATCGGGCTTTGAGGTCGCGCTCTTTTCGAAATAGGGAAGCACGAAAACTCGGACACTCCACAAGGCCGCGAGCGAAAGCCACGCGGCGAGAAGTCCGATCGTGGCGCCTTGCTGGGACAGCCGCTTGAACCCTTCGTTGCTCTCCCACCGGCGGCGGTGATAGGTCACCTGCTCGTCAATCCAATCCGATGCTTCCGTGAAATCTCGGTTTGCGACCGGGACCCGTTCGGATGTCCGCAACATCGCCCACATGGAGACGGTGGCGGCGACTTCGCGGATGATCTTCAGGTCGCTGTCGATCCTGCGCAGATGCACGCGATCGACCATGAGCTCGAGCCCGGATGCCCACCAGGCTAGCTGCACGCGCAGGACTTCGCGCAAGCCGCGCAGGTCCTCCGTCCGGCGCGCCACATCTATTCGGTTCACCCACACAACAATGACAGCAATGGCCGCGAGCACGCCGACGTAGCCCAAGAGCCACCACTCTTGGTGCGGCTGCAATTCGAGATAGGCTTCGTAGAGAAACACGGCGAGCAGGAACAGCCCGATCAGTCCCCGCAGCGACCACCGAACGAACGAGTGCGCGAATAGTTGCTGGTGTCCCATAGGCGCCCTTCGATCGCGAACCCGCGCCAGAAATTTGTGCGGGGGTTCGCTCGAGAACGGAGCCGCGCTCTTGGTTCCGTTCCGGGTCGCAAAGGGACGTCGGTACAACGGTATTTGGCGGCGGCACAAGGCTTCGAACTTGCTGGCGACAACGAGCGCGCCCTCAAGAGCGGAGCGGGGGTCGTCGGGAACCTTGTACCCATCCACGGAGAGAGGCGCGAAGGGCTTGAAGGGCTCCTCGTAGATCGCGTCCCGCGCCTCCGCCAGGGAGGGCGTTGCTTGGCGTTGATCGAAAATCTCTTGAATGGGCCGCAAGACCTGCAATGGCGGCAGATCGGTCGGCCAATTGTCCGCCGTGGTCGGGTCGATCCAGAAGACATGCTCGCCATCGGGCTCGTCCAAGGACGAGCCGACCAGCAGCTCGTGACTCCGTTCGATGATGGCGGCGGCAAACGCGTCGGGAACCGCCGCACGGCGATATGCCACGACCCGGGAGGTCGCGCCGGCCTTGGCGGGGCCGTATTCCGCGGTTCCCGCGGCGGATGCCGCTACCAGCAGCGTCGCATAGCGCGCGAGCCAAAGAGCATGCTGCTCGAAATGCTCGCTGCGGAAGCGATCATGTTCCCCCCCTGGGGCCTCGGCTGCCGGCGGACGCTCGCGGGCCGACTCGTCCTCTTCCGGATGGAGGTGGTCGACTTTGAGAGAAAGCAAATGCCGCAGCGTGCGGAAAGCAATCCGGCCGGGGTGTACGAGCTCCAGTTCGCGATAAGCCGCGGCACTCTCCGCGTCGGGAACATAGCCGTCGAAGGCGCGCACGACGACGACCGACCAGAGCGGATGGGACGGCTCGTCGGGCGGCCCCTCCAGCACGGCGCTTATGATCGCCAAGTCGGTGCCGGCATCACCGCCGCAAAGGAGGACCTTGGGCGTGAGCGGAAGCTCCCCGTCGAGCCACTCCGCGAAACGGCGAAAGCGCTCCGCCGCGATTTTGATCAGGCGATCGTTTTCTGCGGCCTCTTCGCTGTAACTCCGTCGCCCCGTGAGGCCGATCAGGATCGGAAGGCGCTCGATATCGTCGGGTGTCGCGCCGCCCTCCCCCTTCTCTAAGTTCGGCGCCACGGCGTTAACGGCTGTATCCATGCGAGCCATTCCTCCAAAGAAACGCAGTCACCCCTGATGATAGTATATTCTTTTCGCGTCGCCCGTCCGCGCTCAAACGAATAAAACAAATCAATCATGAGTTGTTTGTACGAACAATTTTTATCAATCAAAGGTCGGCATTTCGGGGCCGTTGGTCTGCGCACGCGACTGCGCTAGCTTGATCGAAGCGGAACTACCCGGAGCGGGCATAGGACGCGCAGGGTTCACGACGATCAGCGCAACGCGGATCTCTCCGCTTCGCCAGAAATTGACACTGACGCACGGAAATCGCCGGAACGAGAACACTCTCCATGACCGCGCTTTATCTCGAGGACTTCGCCGTGGGCCAGACCTATCACTCGGGCCGCATGCGGGTCGATATTGAGCGAATCAAATCGTTTGCGGCCGAGTTTGATCCGCAGCCCTTCCATCTCGACGATGTCGCTGCCCGCGACACCATTTTTCGCGGCCTCGCGGCGAGCGGCTGGCACACCGCCGCCATGACCATGCGGCTATTGGTCGACAGCGACCTCAAGCCCGCGGGCGGCATCGTCGGCGCGGGATTCGATGAGTTTCGTTGGCCGAAGCCGGTGCGACCGGGCGACGAGTTGCGTCTCGAAAATGAGGTGCTGGAGGTGAGGCCCTCAAAGTCGCGCCCCGAGCAAGGCGTGATCAAGGTGCGCACCACCACCCTTAACCAGAACGACGAACCTGTGCAGATACTGGTGGCGAACCTCATCGTGCCGCGTCGTCCGGCCCGTTCATAGGTCTCCAATTTCGCGGCAAGCGCGGCACGCGTCTTTCCGCCGCGGCCAAATGCGCCGAAAGACCGCAATGCGCCCCTTTGCGTGGCTTACCGCGCCTCCGCTAGGATGGCGCCGCAATTTCCGGAAAGAGGCGAGGGAGCGGCGATGACGGTCAATACCAAGCGCATTTTTTATGTGAAGTACTTGGCCGATCTCCTGTTCGCGGAGATCGTGACGGCGCGGCCCGAGGTGCGGCTCGACAAGCTCGAGAACTGGACACCGGAGCCGGAAGCAACGCCCGTGCTGGCGGCGGCCCACGCCTACCAAATCGGCTCCGCCCGCGACGAGCTGGACTTCGGCTATCATGCGCACCGCGACCTGCTCGCGCGCACGCCCAATTTGCTCGTGGTCTCGACCAACGGCGCCGGCTACGACACGGTGCGGCTCGAGGACTGCACCCAGGCGGGCGTGATGGTGGTGAACCAGGCCGGCGGCAACGCCGAAGCGGTGGCCGAGCACGTTCTGGGGATGATGCTCTGTCTCTCCAAGCGCATCATCGAGACCGATCGCACGATGCGCCGTGCCCCCGCGATCGAGCGCAACCTCTATATGGGTAACGATCTCCGCGGCAAGACGATCGGGATCGTCGGCATCGGCCATGTGGGAAGCCGCGTGGCGGCGCTCTGCCGCGGTCTCTTCTCCATGCGGGTGCTGGCTTATGATCCCTATTTGTCGGCCGAGGAGATTGCCGCGCGCGGCGCCGAGAAGGTCGAGCTGGAACGGCTGCTTGGCACCGCGGATTTCGTGTCGATCAATTGCCCGCGCACGGACGAGACCCGCGGCATGATTGGCGCTCGTCAATACGCGCTCATGCAGAAGCACGCCTTCTTCATCACTACGGCTCGCGGCGGCATCCATGATGAGAATGCTCTGGCGCAGGCGCTGGCCGAGCGACGCATCGCCGGCGCCGGACTCGATGTCTGGGAAAAGGAGCCGCCGGCGCACGACCATCCGCTCATGCGCTTCGACAATGTGTTGGTGAGTCCGCACACTGCGGGGGTTACTCGCGAGGCACGGCTCAACATCGCCCGCATTGCCGCAGAGCAGATGCTCGACATTCTCGACGGCAAGCGCCCGCCGCGGATACTCAATCCCGAAGTCTGGCCGCGCTACGCCGAACGTTTCCAGCGCACCTTCGGCTTCCAGCCGGGATAGCGCCGGCCGGCTCGATCGACGCGATGCCCGACGCTCAGGACGAGATCGCGGCATTTCTCGCGGACGCGGGAAAACAGGAGCCGGCAGAACGCATCGACACCCATTGCTCGACGGTGATCTTGAAAGGCGAACGCGTCTTCAAGATGAAGCGCGCTGTACGGTTCTCCTATCTCGATTATTCGACGCTCGAACGGCGTCGCCGATGCTGCGAGGCGGAGTTGGCGCTGGGAAAGCACATGGCGCCCAAGCTCTACACCGCGCTCCACAAGGTGACGCGCGAAAGCGATGGCGCGCTCGCCTTGGATGGGGACGGCGTGCCGGTCGAATGGATCGTGGAGATGCGGCGCTTCGATCAGGCGCTGCTGTTCGATCGCCTCGCCGAGGCCGGTCGCCTCACTCCGCTGCTGATGCGTCGCCTCGCCGACGAGATCGCGCGCTTTCATCATTCGGCAGAACGCGCGCACGGGTTCGGCGGCGCGGCAAGTATTGCCGCCACGATCGACGATGCGACCCAAAATCTTCGCCTGGCGCCGGACATATTGCCTTTGGAGGAAGTCGAGCAATGGCGAATTGCCGCGCGGAAGGCATTGGCCAGTGTCGGCGTAGTGCTCGACCGCCGCCGCGATGAAGGACGGGTGCGGCGCTGCCACGGCGATCTGCATCTGCGCAACATCTGCCTGTTCGAGGGTGAGCCGACGCTGTTCGACCCGATCGAATTCAGCGACGACATCGCCTGCATCGACGTTCTCTACGACGTCGCCTTCTTGCTGATGGATCTCCTGCACCGCGGTCTCCCCGGCCTCGCCAATCTCGCCTTCAACCGGTACCTGGACCGCAGCGACGAGAGCCGCGGGCTTGCAGCGATGCCGCTCTTCATGTCGCTGCGCGCGGCGATCCGGGCCCATGTGGGAGGTGCCGCGCGCGGCGCACTGCATGCTCAAGCGCGTTCATATCTTGATCTCGCCCTCGCAGTGCTGCGGCCGACCGCGCCACGGCTCGTCGCCGTCGGCGGGCTTAGCGGCACGGGCAAGAGCACTCTGGCGCAGCTTGTGGCGCCCGGCATGGGCGCGCCGCCGGGCGCCCGGATCGTGCGCAGCGACATGCTGCGCAAGCGCTTGGCGGGTGTCGAGCCGGAAACCAAGCTGCCGCCTCACTCCTATACGCCCGAGACAAACGCCTTGGTCTATCAGGCGCTTTACGAGGAAACGGGAACCGCGCTTGCTTCAGGGTATGTCGCGATTGCCGATGCGGCCTTCTTGCGGCCGGAGGAGCGGATGGCAATCGAACGGGTCGCGCGCGAGCATGCCGTTCCCTTCGTGGGTTTATGGCTCGAAGGGCCGACGGAGCTGCTGGCCGATCGCATCACGGCCCGGCGCGACGATGCCTCGGACGCCGGCACGCGCGTGCTGCACCTACAGCTCGGCTATGATCTTGGCCGGATCGATTGGCACCGGATCGACGTATCGCGCGATCTCGCGACCCTCGCGGCCGAAGCACAGCGGCTCATCGGAGCAAACCCTAGCGTAACCTAAGCGACTTACGGCGCTGGTACTGCATAGGTCGCGACGAGCTGCTCGTCCATGCGCGGGGTGAAGTCGATCCCCTTGCGTGCGGCGGCGATGGTCATCTGGTTATAGAGAGGAATGGCCGCGAGCAGCCGAATGCCCTCGGCCATGGCGATCGAGAGCTTTTGCTCGCGGTCGGGACCGAGACCGAACGCCGCCTCTTCGATCAACCGGTCGAGATTGGCGTCGCGGAAATCGCCGCGATTGCTCTGGCCGAAGTCGCGCTTGGGATCGTTGCTGTGCAGCACCAGCGAGAGCACGTGGGTTGCGTCGCGCGTGGAGCCGCTGGACGAGCCGTAGAGGATCAGCGGCATCAGGTTCTTGCCGTTCTTGACCGCGCCGAAAAACACGCTTCCCGGCATCGTCTGTACCTTGGCGGCGAGGCCAACCCGGCTCAGCATCTGCGCGAGCGCCTGGCAAATCTGCGCGTCGTTGACATAGCGGTCGTTGGTGCAGGCGATCGTGAGGCCGAACCCTCGGGGGTATCCGGCCTCGCTGAGAAGCTGCTTGGCAGCGGCGGGGTCGTAGGCCTCGGGTTTGATCGCGGGATCATACCCACCGAACCCCTCCGGAACGATCTGGCCGTCGGGGACCGCTTCACCGTAAAGGACATGTTCTATCAATGCCTTGCGATCGATCGCCTTGGAGACCGCTTGGCGCACCCTGAGATCGCGCATCGGGTTCTTGTCGAGCGGATTGCCGTCGACATCGGTTAGCAGCGGCAGCTTTTCCGCGCCCACATTGGGCAGCAGGTACATCACGCGGTCGCTTGGTCGTGCAAAGACCTGAGCGCCGCTTTGCCTCACGGTCGCGACTTGCTCTGGCGGCACGTCCTCGATCAGGTCCACGTCCCCCGCGAGCAGCGCCGCGACGCGTGCGGCGTTGTTCGGCATGATGCGGATAGAAATATGCTGCCACACCGGCTTCTTGCCCCAGAACTGGTCGAACCGGTCGAGCTCCATGCCCTCGCCCTGCGTGAAACGCACGAGCTTGAACGGCCCGGTGCCGATCGCCGCCTTGCCCGAGGCGAAGTCGGCGGAGGTGGCTTCCTGGGCCGCCTTCGATGAGACGATGAAGATGTTCGTCATCTGTCCGGGGATCACGGGATCGGGACTATCCATGTGCAGGCGGATGGTCAGGGGATCGACGATCTCGACCTTTTCGATGCCGCGCAGGTTGGCGGTGTAGGGGCCGGGGTTATTGGGCAAGGTCGGGATGCGCGCAATGCTGAAGGCGACATCCTCGGCCGTGAAGGGCTTGCCGTCATGGAACAAGACCCCCGATCGAAGCTTGAACTCCCAGGTGCGCTCGTCAAGCAGGGTCCAGGACTGGGCCAAACCCGGGGCGGGATGCGCATCGACGTCGCGATCGACGAAACTGTCGTAGAGGTAACGCGCCGCCGCCATGTTGGGGCCGAGGAACAGGAAATGCGGATCGATCACGAAGTCGGAGCGCACGCCGACCCGCAGAGTTTGTGCGGCTGCTGGGTGTTCGAATGCGAGACCTGAGAACAAGAGCAACACGGCGACGAGACTCGCACGGACGGCTCGCGTCATCGCGTACGATCCCTCACCAGCCCAAAACGTAACCCGGCCGGCGCGGATCGGCACCGCCGGACAGCAGGCCGCGCTTCTGGTCGGCGACGATCGCGCAGACGCTGCCGGCAAGCCAAACCCAATCCGGCCACCATTCGATCTTGTGCCCGAGATCGCCGAGGGCCTCGCCCGTGCGCTTGTCGATCCGGCTCTCCAGATTGAGGCGTCCCGGATGATAGGCGTGCGGCTCGAACGAAGAGGGGAAGCTGTATGACGCAAAGCGCGGCGCTTCGATCGCATTCTGCGGGTCCATGCCGCGGACGACGATGTTGAGGACGACCTGCAGCATCGCTTGCGTCTGAACATCGCCGCCAGGCGTGCCGAAGGGCATCACGAAATGGCCGGGCTTGAGCGCCATCGCCGGGTTGGGCGTGAGGCGTGGGCGCTTGCCCGGCGCCACGCCCGAGGGATGGTTGGGGTCGGCCCATGACTGACTGCCGCGGGGAGAGGCGCAGATGCCCAGTCCGGGCACCACTGGGCCGCTGAACGACCCGTCGCTCGGCGTTGCCGAGAACACGTTGCCGCGGCGGTCCACCACGCAAAGATAGGAGGTGTCGAGCTCGGGCGGGTTCCAGACCCGCTCGGCGCGCGGCAGTGGCCGGTTTGGCGGTGCGAGCTTCAAGTCTTCGGCGCTGCCGGCCGGCGGCATCTCGGGCCACGCGCGGTCGCGGCGGATGAGCGCGCGCCGCCGCGCCGCGTATTCCTCGGAAAGCAGCGCGTCCATCGGCACCTTGACGAACCGCGGGTCGCCGAAATAGGCCTCGCGATCCGCAAAGGCCAGCTTCACCGCCTCGACCAGGATATGCAGATATTCCGGCGAGTTGTGCGGCAGCCGCGCGATCTCCGCGGCGTCGACGAGGTTGAGCGCTTGCAGCAGCGAGGGACCCTGGCACCAGGGTCCGCAGGCATAGACCGTGACGTCGCCAAACCGCGTGTGAACGGGCGGCTCGATGCCGACGCGGAACTGCGCCAAGTCCTCCGCGCTCAAGAACCCGCCATTCTCTTTCTGGAACTTGACGATGGCCCGCGCGATGTCGCCGCGATAGAAGGCATCGCGCGCGGCACGGAGTCCTGCATCGCGGCCACGCGAGCGTGCGGCCTTCTCCTCGTCGGCCATGTACTGAAGCGTGCGCGCGAGGTCCGCCTGCACGAAGATGTCGCCGGCTTGGGGAGGCTTCCCGCCCGGGAGATAAATCGCGGCGTTGCTGGGAAAATCGCGATAGTCCTTCTCGTGTTCGGCGATGATCTCCGCCATCAAGGGATAGACCGGAAATCCCTCGCGCGCGAAACGGGTCGCCGACCGCGCCACCTCGCCGAAGCTCATGGTGCCCCACCGCTCCAGCGCGGTGATCCAGGCATCGGGCGCCGCCGGCACGATCGTGCGCAGTACGCCGCGGGGAATCTTGCCTTTGTGCTCGCGCTGAAAAAAATCGCGCTCCAGCGCCCTGGGCCAGGTGCCGAGGCCACTGATGGTGACGACCTCATCCCGCTCGGCGGAATAGAGGATGATCGGCGCGACGCCCGCAACATCGACGAACTCCGGCTGCACCACGCCGAGCGCGATGCCGGCGGCGACCCCCGCATCGATCGCATTGCCGCCGGCCTCGAGAATTTGGAATCCCGCCTCGGCGGCGAGGTAGTGGCAGGCCGCGACCATATGGCGAGTGCCCATCACGGTCGGGCGATGTGCGGTCATGGCAGGACTCCCTTGCGAATTGGAAACCGCAAGTCTTTGCCGGACCGTGATGCGCGTCAATTGCTAACTGCCGGAGAGAGTCATAAGGTCTTGCCGTATGAATCGCACGCTCGGGATCGCTGTCATCGGCCATGCGCCGCGGGAGGACATCGCGGCCACCGTCGCCGACTATGTGCCCAAGGGCACGCGGATCGTGCTGCGCGGCTGCCTTGACGGACTGAGCGAGGCCGAGATTGCGGCCCGGCCGCCGATCAACGGCGACGACACGCTCTATACGCGGTTGCCGGGCGGCCGCGAGGTCAAGCTTTCGAAGCGTCATGTGATCGAGCATGCGCCGGCGGCGTTGGCTTTGCTGCGACGCGACGGCGCTGACGCGATCCTTTTCAACTGTACCGGCGAGTTTCCGCCCATTCCTGGTGATACCGGCGTGGTGTTTCCCTCGCGTGTTCTCAACGGAATGGCGGAAAGCCTGCTGGCGCGTGGCCGATTAGGCCTGCTCGCGCCGCTCCCGGAGCAAATCCCGATACTCACGCAGAAATGGTCGCGGCCGGGTCTGGAAGTCGTGGGCGACGCGGTGATGCCGAGCGCCGAACCTGCGGAGATACGCTCGGCGGCGCAGCGTCTTGCCGCGCACCGGCCCGACCTCGTGGCGCTCGACTGCATGAGCTTCACGCCCGCAGCCAAGGATATCGTGCGTGCCGTCACGGGTGTTCCCGCGATCCTCGGCATCACGGCGGCGGCGCGGGTGCTCTGTGAGTTGATGGAATAAGTCCGCGTCAACGACGGCGCGCGGGTTGCTAAGGCGCGTGCCCTCTGGCACGCTTGATCGCGGCCCCGCCCAACTCGCGCGGGCGCTTCTAAGGCAATAACCAAGAAGGGGGTCTCCATGCCTGCCTTTATCGCGGCGACTAGGCAAGGTGCCGTCGCGATCATCACGCTCAACCGCCCGGACGTCATGAACGCCTGGCACCGTCCCATGCGCGAGGAGCTGATGCAGGCGCTCCGACAGGCCGAGGCCGATACGGCGGTGCGCGCAATCGTGCTCACGGGAGCCGGCGAACAGGCCTTCAGCGCCGGTCAAGACCTGGCCGAGAGCATGGAGTTCGATCCCGACCGCGCGGTCGAGTGGATACGTGAGTGGGAGGAGCTTTACGATCTTATCCGCTCGCTCTCGAAGCCGCTCATCGCGGCGCTCAACGGCGTTGCCGCGGGCTCGGCCTTCCAGATAGCACTGCTCTGCGACTTCCGCGTCGCCCACGCGGGGGTACGCATGGGTCAGCCCGAGATCAACTCCGGTATTCCCAGCACCACCGGTCCGTGGATCATGCGCGAAATAATCGGCATCGCGCGCACCATCGATTTGACCCTGACCGGCCGAATGATGAATGCCGATGAGTGCCTGGCACTCGGTCTCATCAATCGATTGGTCGAGCCGGCTCAGGTGCTGCCGGCGTCGCTCGCGCTGGCTCACGAGTTGGCGGAGAAGCCGCCGGTTGCGATGCGCCTCAACAAGCAGCGTTTTCGCGAGATGACCGAGGCTGGCTTCCGCGATTGCCTCGAAGCCGGCATGCGCATCCAGCGCGAAGCCTTTGCAACCGGCGAGCCCGCGCACATGATGGAGGAGTTCTTCGCCGCACGCCGCGGCCCTTCGCGCAACCGTTAGGCGGCTGATCGTGACCGACGGCTTCCTGCAATTGTTCGCGGCGGCGGTGCGGAGCGAACCGCGCCGTCCGTTCGCGCGCTTCGAGGGTGCGCCGATCCCGTTCGGCACGCTCGATCGTCAGTCGAGCGCGCTGGCGGCCGCGCTGCGGCGGCGCCGCATCGTCGGCGGCGAACGGGTCGCCGTGATGCTGCGCAACAGCCCGGCCACGCTCGCGACCATCCTGGGGCTCGCCAAGGCCGGCATCGTCTTGGTCCCCGTCAATGCGCGAGCGCTCGGCGAAGGGCTGCGTTATGTGCTGGAGCATTGCTCGCCGAGCCTGGTGATTGCCGAAGCCGATCTGGTGCCGACGATCGGCGCCTGCGGCGCCGAGCTGCCGGGCGTGCCGCTGCTCAGCAACGGGGAGGCGGAAGGCGGCGAACTCCTTCAATCCCTGCTCGACGAGGAGATCCGCTTCGACGAGCCGCCGCCCGATGGCGATGACTGCCTCGCCATCTGCTACACCTCCGGCACCACCGGTGAGCCCAAGGGGGTCATGCTTTCCCACGCCATGCTGCGGCACGCCGGCGAAGCGGTGGCGCTCGTGTCGGCGGCGCGCGATGGCGACACGATGCTGATGTGGGAGCCGCTCTACCACATCGGCGGTCTGCAAATGATCGTGCTGCCGCTGCTGCGCAAGGTGACCCTCGCCATGGTCGAACGCTTCAGTGCTGTCGGGTTCTGGCAGCAGGCCCGCGCCTATGGGGCCTCGCATATCCATTTTCTCGGCGGCATTCTGCAAATCCTCCTGAAGCAGCCGCCGAGTGCGCTCGATCGCCGCCACGGCGTGCGGATCGCGTGGGGCGGCGGGTGTCCAGCGGATATATGGCGTCCCTTCGAGGAGCGTTTTGGCGTCGAGATCCGCGAGTGTTACGGAATGACCGAGGCGTCAAGCATCACGACCTACAACGAAGGCGGCCCGGTCGGTTCCGTGGGGAAGCCGGTCCCGTGGCTTCAAGTGGAGCTGCGCGACGCCGACGATCACCCGGCGCCGACGGGTCAACGGGGCGAGATTGTGGTGCACGCAGAGGATCCAACGGCGCTGTTTGCCGGGTATTTCCGGCAACCTGCGGCGACCCAGCGCGCGCGGCGAGGCGGGTCGCTCTATACCGGCGATCTCGGTCAGTTCGACGGCGACGGCAATCTGTTCTTCCTGGGCCGTCTCAGCGATAGCGTGCGCTGCCGCGGCGAGAACGTTTCGGCGTGGGAGGTGGAGCGCGTCGCGGCGATGCATCCGGCCGTGGAGGATTCCGCGATGATCGGCGTCGCCGCCGAAGTGGGAGAGCAGGAGATCAAGCTCTTCCTGCAGCCGAAACCGGGCGCCACGATCGATCCCGAAGCCCTCTCAGCCTGGCTCGGCGAACGGCTCGCCGCCTATCAGAATCCCCGTTATATCGCGGTCGTCGAGGCGTTCGAGCGAACACCCAGCGAGCGCATCATGAAGCACCGCCTCTCCCGCGACATCCGCTCGTGCTGGGACCGGTTGAGCGCCGACGGGTTCGCGTCATCGCGGCGTTCTTCCGGCTGAGTTTCGGAATGGCAGAAGAAATCCTCTATCTTTCCAGCGCGGCGGTGGCCGAGGCCGCAGTCGCCCCCAACGCCGTCCGCGAGGCCTGCGCCGAGGCGTACGCCGCCAAGGCGCGCGGCGCCGTCCTGAGCGTGCCCAAGCTCGGCATATCCGTGACACCTGCGCATGCTTTTCATGCGATGCCGGTGGCACTGCCCGAGGCCGGTCTGGCCGCGGTCAAGTGGGTGGGGATCGTACCGGTTCGAGCGGGCAGCGACTTGCCTTCGATTTCCGCGCTCGTGGTGCTCTCGGACTTGGCGACCGGGAGGACGCTCGCGGTGATGGATGGGGACTGGATCACCGCCGCCCGCACCGCGGCCATGAGCGCGCTGGCGGCTCAGCATCTCGCGCGCGGCGATTCCGAGAGCATCGGCTTCATCGGCTGTGGCGTTCAGGCGCGGAGCCATCTCGCGGCGCTGCGTAGCGTGTTGCCGCGCCTCTCGCGCATCCGCGCCTACAGCCGGAGCGAGGCAAGCGCGCGGGCGCTGGTCGAAACCGCGCGCGGCATGGGGCTCGCCGGCGAGACAACGCGCGCGCCCAAGGACGCGGTCGTGGGCGTCGACGTGATTGTGACCTCGGTTCCCGCGGCTCCCGGCTTCTCGGCGTTCCTCGATCCCGATTGGCTCGCCCCCGGCGGCTTTGCGAGCGCGGTCGATCTCGGCCGCACCTGGTTCCGGGAAGGTCTCGCCCGCCTCGACCATCTCGCGACCGACAATCGCCAGCAGAGCGAAGCGGTGGGGCGCGAGGGCAGGCTCGCCTCGGCGGGTCCATTCGCGAGCGACCTCGCCGATCTGGCCTCGGGTTCGCACCCCGGCCGGAAGCACGCGCAGGAGCGGATCATGTTTCTGTTCGCGGGAGATGCGCTCGCCGATCTTGCCGCCGCGCGCGTACTTTACGAGACGGCGCTCCGCCGCGGACTTGGGCTGCGGCTGCCGCGCTAGCGGCGATACACGACCCAGCATAGACTATCCGTGCTCGCGCCGCCTTGAACGTGCGCGAGTTCAGGAGAGGGTTGTAATGTCCGAGATTCCCGCCTTGCTGTCATCTCTCGGTCTCGCACAGCAACATTTGGCCGACGGTAATATCCCCGTGCACTCGCCGATCGACGGCCGGGTGATCGCCCGGGTGCCAAGCGACGACAGGGCTGCGGTCGATCAGAAGATCGCCCGCGCCGACCAAGCGTTTCGCGCATGGCGCTCGGTGCCGGCACCACGCCGGGGCGAGCTGGTGCGGCTCTTTGGCGAGGAACTGCGCCGGGTCAAAGACGCTCTCGGCCGTCTCGTCACCTTGGAGGCCGGCAAGATTCTCGAAGAAGGCCGTGGCGAAGTTCAGGAGATGATCGACATCTGCGACTTCGCGGTCGGCCTCTCGCGCCAGCTCTACGGGCTCACGATCGCGTCGGAGCGGCCGGGGCACCGGATGATGGAGACATGGCATCCGCTCTCCGCGATCGGCGTCATCACCGCCTTCAACTTTCCGGTCGCGGTCTGGTCCTGGAATGCCGCGGTGGCTCTGGTCTGCGGCGATCCGGTGGTGTGGAAGCCGTCCGAAAAGACGCCGCTGACGGCTCTCGCCTGCCAGTCCTTGCTGGGACTTGCCGCCCAGCGCCTCGGCGAGACGCCCCCGGGCCTGCTCGAAGTCGTGCTGGGTGGACGCGAGGCGGGAGAGCAGATCGCCGGCGATCATCGCCTTCGCCTGATCAGCGCCACCGGGAGCTGCCGCATGGGCCGTGCGCTCGCGCCCGTGGTGGCCGCAAGAACCGCACGCGCTTTGCTCGAGCTCGGAGGCAACAACGGAGCGATCGTCGCGCCATCCGCCGATCTCGATTTGGTGGCGCGAGCCGTCACCTTTGCCGCGGTCGGCACCGCCGGCCAGCGCTGCACGTCGCTGCGGCGGCTTATCGTGCACGAAAGCATCAAGGGAAAATTGCTGGAGCGCCTCAAAAATGCTTACCGCTCCGTGCGCATTGGCGATCCTCTGGAGCCCGGCACTCTGGTCGGACCGCTGATCGACCGCCGCGCCTTCGAATCGATGCAGGCCGCGCTCGATCAGGGACGGCGCGATGGCGGCACGGTATTCGGCGGCGAGCGCGTGCTCACCGACAAGTACCCGGATGCGTTCTACGTGCGCCCCGCACTCGCGGATATGCCACGCCAGACGGCGATCGTGCGCGAGGAGACATTCGCGCCACTCCTCTACATCATGGCTTACGACAGCTTCGAGGACGCACTGCGCGCGCATAACGACGTGCCGCAGGGGCTAGCCTCGAGTATCTTCACCAATGACCTGCGCGAGGCCGAGCAATTCATGAGCGTGGCCGGCAGCGACTGCGGCATCGTCAACGTCAATATCGGACCCAGCGGCGCCGAGATCGGCGGTGCATTCGGCGGCGAGAAGGAAACGGGTGGAGGTCGCGAGTCGGGTTCCGATGCCTGGAAGGCCTACATGCGCCGTGCGACCAACACGATCAACTATTCGGGAGCGCTGCCGCTGGCGCAGGGGATCAAATTCGAAGTGGGTTAAGGTTGATTTTCGTTGGCTCGCATGGGGCGCGCCGCACCGCGATCCGCCGAGGGGGAAATTAATGAGCCGGAGACGTGGCGCGATCTTATGGATGGCTTTGATATCAATCGGTAGTTGTGCCCAGAACGACAACGCCCCCAATGATCGACGGCTACCGCCGGCGCCACCGGCAATCGATTGGGACCTGGTGCGAGCGCCTGAGCCTGCCAATCCCGCCAGCAACCGTCCAGGCGCCGAGAATACTTGGCCCCGCTTTGTCATGGATGCGAAACTGTGGGGGTAATGGTTCAGTGCTGCTGCGTTTCCCATCGCTGGTGAGGCCCATGAAGATCAAGCTCTACCGTCATCGCGCAACCATCGGCGCCGCGGTCGCCATCCTGATGGTGCTGCCGCTGGTGCTTTCCTGCGAGGCCGCAGGGCTGGACAACAGCGGCTCCGGCGATGCGGGCGATGCCGCGCTCATTCAGCAGGTGATGCGGTTGGTGCAGCAGCGCTACGTCGAGCCGGTGAAGCCGGACGAGCTCACCGACGATGCGCTGAAGGGCATGCTCAGCTCTCTCGATCCGCATTCCGATTACATGGACGCGACCGAGTATCAGACCATGCAATCCGACTTGCGCGGCAAGTTCGGCGGCATCGGCATCGAGCTCACCCTGCAGAACGGTCGGCCACAGGTGATCTCGCCGATCGACGGCACGCCCGCCGCCGAGGCCGGGATGGAGCCCGGCGACGTGATCGCCAAGATCAACGGCCGTCCGACCATCGGCTTGAGCCTGCAGGAAATCGTCACCACGCTACGGGGCACGCCGGGATCGAGCGTCAATCTCGAGATCACCAGAGCCAATCATGCGCCGATCGATGTGACCCTGACGCGGCGAATCATCAACGTCGTCACCGTGAAATCTCACTTGGAGGGCCGCGGCATCGGCTATGTACGCATCTCTACTTTCGGCGAGCGGACTCAGTCGGAGTTCGTGGATGCGGTTTCGGCATTGAAGCGCCGCGCAAACGGCAATCTGACGGGCCTGGTGCTCGATTTGCGGAATGATCCGGGCGGCCTGCTCGAAGCGGCCGTGGATATCTCCAGCGACTTTCTCGACGGCGGCACCGTGGTCACGACCCGCGGCCGGCTTAGCGGCGACAACCACGCGTTCGACGTGACCTCACGCAGCGACCGTCTCGAGGGCGTGCCGGTGGTGGTGCTTATCAACAGCGCCTCCGCCTCTGCCGCGGAGATCGTCACGGGCGCCCTACAGGACCATCACCGCGCCACGGTGATGGGAACGCGCAGCTTCGGGAAGGGTTCGGTGCAGACCATCATTCCCTTGGGTGACCGTGGCGCGGTGCGCCTCACCACCGCGCGCTACTACACGCCGTCCGGCCATTCGATTCAGGATCAGGGCATCGTTCCCGACATCATCGTGGGCGTTCCCAAGGACGAGCAGGTGGCGAACGCGACGGTGTTACGCGAAGTCGACCTGGCGCACGCGCTCCGCAACACCGGTTCGCTCGACAATTCGCACCCGGGACCGGAGGGATCGAAGGCAGGCGGCACATCGGAGGGAAGCGACGTGCCGATAAATCCGGCTTTGATCGGCACCGAACGCGATTCGCAGCTACAGGCGGCGATTAGATACTTGGAGGGGAACGCCACCACGAGGCCCGGCCGTCAAGGCGGGTGACATCGAGGCGGCGGCGAAGGGGGGTAATTGGAGGGGAGCAGCGAGCCGGGCGCGGACACCGGCCTCACGGCGCTGGTGCTGTTGTTGCGCTTCCTGGGGGTCGCCGCCGATCCCCAGCAGATCCGGCATCGGATCGGAAGCGCGGCGCTCGATGCTCCCGCCATGGTGCGCGCCGCGCGCGAGCTCGGCTTCAAGGCGCGTGCGATCCGGGGACGCCTCGAGCGGCTGCCTGGCACGCCGCTCCCTGCGATCGCGCGCGGGATCGACGGGCGCTATTTCATTCTCGGGCGGGTCGCCGACGAGCGCGCGCTGGTCCAGGAGCCCTGGCGCGAGGCGCCGCGCCTCATAGCCTTGGCTGACTTGGCGGCGCTCTGGGACGGAACCTTGGTGCTGCTGGCGCGCCGCGCGCGGATCGGCGATCTCGGCCGGCGTTTCGACGTGGGCTGGTTCCTCCAGGCGGTGGCCAAGTATCGCGGCGTCCTCGCCGAAGTGCTGGTGGCGTCGTTCTTCCTGCAGGTGTTCGCGCTTGTGACGCCGCTTTTCTTCCAGGTCGTGACCGACAAGGTGCTGGTGCACCGCGGCATCACCACCTTGCAGGTGCTGGTGGTGGGGCTGATCGCGGTCAGCGCTTTCGAATGTGTGCTGGGGGCGCTCAGGACTTACATCTTCTCGCACACGACCAATCGCATCGACGTGGAGCTGGGGGCGCGGCTCTTCCGGCATTTAACCGCGCTGCCGCTCGCCTATTTCGAGGCGCGCCGCGTCGGCGATTCGGTGGCGCGCGTGCGCGAGCTCGAGAACATCCGGAACTTCCTCACGGGGTCGGCGCTGACATTGGTGCTCGACCTCTTGTTCACCTTCGTGTTCTTGGCGGTGATGTTCTACTACTCGCCCTTCCTCGCCTGGGTCGTGATCGCCTCGCTGCCGCTCTATGTGTTGCTCTCGGCGACGGTGACGCCGATCTTCCGCCGCCGTTTGGACGAGCGCTTTGCACGTGGCGCGGAAAACCAAGCCTTTCTGGTCGAGGGTATCACGGGCATCGAGACCCTGAAGGCGATGGCGGTCGAGCCGCAGATGCAGCAGCGCTGGGAAGAGCAGCTCTCGGGCTATGTGCGCTCGAGCTTCCGCGTGCAATCTCTTGGCAATTGGGCGAGCCAGCTCGTGCAGTTCATCAGCAAGGTCGTTACCGCGCTGGTGCTCTATTTCGGCGCCGAGCAGGTGATCGCCGGCAACATGACCGTGGGCGAGCTGATCGCGTTCAATATGTTGGCGACGCGCGTGGCGCAGCCGGTGCTGCGCCTGGCGCAGCTCTGGCAGGATTTCCAACAGGCGCGCATCTCGATCGACCGCCTGGGCGACATCCTCAACACGCGGCCCGAGGCGCTCTACAACCCCGCGCGCGCCACGCCGCCGGTGGTGAACGGCAACGTCGTGTTCGAGAATGTGAGCTTCCGCTACCGGCCCGACGGCGCCGAGGTGCTGAGCCGGGTGAACCTCGCGATCCCCGCGGGACAGGTGCTCGGCATCGTCGGCCCCTCCGGCTGCGGCAAGAGCACGCTCGCAAAGCTGGTGCAGCGTCTCTACGTCCCCGAAGGCGGTAGGGTGCTGATCGACGGCATCGACATTGCGCTCATCGACGTGAGTTGGCTGCGCCGCCAGATCGGCGTGGTGCTGCAGGAGAACGTGTTGTTCAACCGATCGATCCGGGACAACATCGCGCTCGCCGATCCCGGCATGGCGCAGGATCGCGTGGTCGCCGCCGCGGAGCTCGCGGGCGCCCATGACTTCATCCTGGAGCTGCCCGAAGGATACGACACGCTGGTGGGCGAGCGCGGGCAGTCGCTCTCGGGCGGACAGCGCCAGCGCATCGCGATCGCTCGCGCACTTGTGACGGATCCGCGCATTCTGATTTTCGACGAAGCCACCAGCGCGCTCGATTACGAAAGCGAGAACGTGATCCAGCAGAATCTGCGCCGCATTTGCGCGGGTCGGACCGTGCTCTTGATCGCGCACCGCTTGTCGACCCTCCGCCAGGCCGACCGCATCGTCACCCTCGAGCGCGGCCGCGTCGTCGAGGATGGCACGCACGAGGCGCTGATGCGGGCGCTATGCCGCACTGCATCGCGCGCAGCTCGGCCCTTCCGGCGAGAGCGGCCTCCGGCTTGCGGAGTGAAGCGAAGGATGCTGCTCGCCTAGTCGCGGCGCGGGATCGCGTAGTCGGCGGGA